>Ga0210015_1001815_pt1 | contig 20757 bp, 24 predicted proteins | sample CryGeymeta201522_FD_185471 | JGI IMG/M metagenome (GOLD analysis project Ga0210015, IMG submission 185471) | Groundwater microbial communities from Crystal Geyser aquifers in Utah, USA - Crystal Geyser metaG 2015-22 (SPAdes) (version 2) | ecosystem: Environmental > Aquatic > Deep subsurface >... | reverse complement strand
CCTATTTGTTCTCCTTGAAAAGTTTTCTTTCGGAAATGTGTTACAAAATTGTAATGTCGCTCCGCAAAAATCAGAAATATCTTTTGTGATCTTTTTTAGCCATTTTATATCTTTGTTAGATTTATTTTGGATCGTGGTAGCAAACTCTTGCCAATTATTTTTATCGTAGAAAAAAGCATGTGCGTTGTCGTCGGGAAACAATATCTTGTATTTTAGGCCAGTCCCAATCTTTTTATTAAGATAGTTGTCTTCTCCAATAGCACTGAAAAAGCCCATAAGGATTGACTCAACTCGCGTTACAGTTTTGAACCATTGTAGTTTTTTAGTTGTCATGTTTATTCTATTTTACTATAATAAGCTTGGCGAAGCCAAGCAAAAATCGCGCGCGCAAAAAATAACGGAAGCGCGGCGGGTGGGGTCGCCGCGCAACATTGCGAGCCGAGCGAAGCGAGGCGAGCTAACACGTTGACTTGAAATGAGTTCGAATTTTTTCAAAAACGTTCACATGTACTACGTATATGTAATTAGATCATTAAGTAGTGGACAATTGTACAAAGGTCAGACAAATAATTTAGAAAGAAGATTGCATGAACATGAAATTGACCGTTGGGGACCATACGATTTAGTTTTCGTACAAATTTGTGACAACAGATCCGAATCAATGTTGTTAGAGAAATATTTAAAAACCGGGCAAGGAAGAAAATATATTAATTCACTTATTACCTAGGACATCCGCCTAGGCGGATAATCGGGGGCCCATAGGTACCCCTTGTGGGTATTCGACTCCCCTTGGAGTCACAATATCACCCATCTGCGGTATTATAAATTACCGTGGAAAATACCAAATCCTTAAAAACAATCCTACTAAACACCGCCTGGTGCCTCAGATTAATCTATCGGAGCAATCGCGTCCTTTTTATTGGTGTTTTTGTTTTTGGTATTTTTGTGTCCATTGTTCCTTTTTTCCAAAATCGGATCTTTTCGGAGCTTATTGATAGTTTGGTTTATAGTCAAAACTACTGGATTTCTACCTTATTTCTTTTCTCCGGTATTTTGGCCCTAAACTCTGTCTTTTTTTATCTTCAAAGCCAGTTTAGCCGGGTTTTAGATATCCAACTTCAGGCATATCTTCGCAAACTTTTTATTAACAAAGTTACCACCCTCGATTATCAACACCTTGAGGGCAAAGATACCAGCAATCTTATCTCCAAGGTCGATGAAGAATTCGGTTGGCGCATCCGCCAAACTCTCTCCGACGCCAATAGTATATTTACTAGTCTCATAAGTCTTTTGGCAGTTTCCGCTATCCTCATTCCCAAATTTCCCCTTCTTTGGTTCATTATTTTTCTAAGTCAGGTTCCTCAATATTTCTTTCAAAGATATTGGGTCCAGAAAGATTGGCAGATTCACGAAAAAAATAGCGACAAAACCAAACTGATGTGGGACCTAAATTGGCAACTTCGTCAAAAAAATTACATTGCCGAACTAAGAATTAACAGTGCCATCAAATATCTGTTTCGAAAGTTTGCCGACTCTTGGGACTTTTTTGCCAACTCCCGTACCCAACTTCGGGTTCAACAGACCCCAACCGAATTTGGTCTAATTGCCCTTTCGACTTTAATCAGTGCCTTCTGTCTCTACACTTTAATAAACAGTACCCATTTAGGATTAATCACTATTGGTCTTTTTACCTTTTATTTTCAATCAATTTCCGCCACCGCCAACTTTTTTCGGGGTCTGGTTTTCAGCTCCGTCAGTGTTACTGAAAATAGCTATCATATTGGTAATTTTAAAAAAGTATTGGGATTAATAAATACTATTAAAAGTGGGGTTAAAATCGTTTCCAAACCTCACCCGCCCAAAATTGAATTCAAAAATGTTTCTTTCAAATACCCCGAAACCAATCGCTATGTTTTCCAAAACCTAAACCTAACCATCGGCCCTCAAGAGGAAATAGCTATTGTTGGCCAAAACGGTGCCGGTAAAAGTACCCTGATTAAACTTCTCTGTCATTTTTACGAACCTACTTCCGGCCAAATTCTGATAAATGGCACTGATCTTCGATTATTAAAACTTGATAGTTGGTACCGCCAACTTTCATTTTTGGCTCAGGAATTTAACAGTTTTTACAACCTCACTTTAAAAGAAAGCATATTTCTTGGGCACCCTCAAAATCCAAGCGACCAAAAGATTTTAGAAGCTCTGAACCTTGCCGACGCCTCTTTTATAAAAAGATATTCCCGAGGGTTGGATACTCCCATGAGTCTTCGCTACGGTGGCGAAGAACCTTCTTGGGGACAGTCCCAAAAACTGGCCATAGCTAGAGTTTTTTATCGGAATAGTCCAATAATAATTTTGGACGAACCCACCGCCTCCATTGATGCTGTCTCCGAAAGTAAAATCTTTTCCCGTCTTTACAAAACTGTCAAAAACAAAACTCTTATTATTGTCTCCCACCGCTTTTCAACTGTCCGAAACGCCCAGAGGATCTTAGTCATCAACCAGGGCAAAATCGTCGAAGCTGGAACCCACCAGAAGCTTCTAGACCTAAAAGGACTCTACTCCCACTCCTTCCATCTCCAAGCCAAAGGTTATACTCAAGAATAATATGCTCTACATTTTTCACGGCGATGATCTTTTCCACAGCCGCGAAGCCCATCAGAACTTTTTAGATCAACTTAAGGATAAAGAAGTTATGCGTCAAGAGTCAAAAGACTATAATTTTGACAAACTCAACCTCTTTATTAATTCTCCCTCATTGTTTCAAAACGCCCGGGTTCTGGCTCTCTATAATCCTTTTTCCTTAACTAAAGGTCAACTAGAAAAATTATCTTCTTTGATAAAAAAGAACCAATATGTGGACACCGCCATTTGGCAAGACCGACCTCTTCGTCAAAATGAAATTTCTCTTTTTGGGTCAGCCAAAGTCCAAAAGTTCCCCCTCGACAAGAAACTTTTTGCCTGTTTAAATTCACTTAAACCCAGAAACCATCGTTCCTTTACCGAAAACTACTTAAAGGTAGTTAAGCAAGAACCATTTGAGCTCGTCTTTTACTGGTTTAAAAACAGGCTTCGCCAAAACCTCTCTTCTTTTTCCCCTTTCCCCTCCGAAAAGCTTAAGTTATGCTATCTGGCCCTAATTGATCTTGATTATCAAATCAGAACCGGCACACTGGTAGAAACCAAAGAAAACGCCCTCCTCAATCTTCTTTTTAATCTGATGTCTTAGTATCACTCCCTTTTTTCTGTTATTATTTTCTAATGTCCCAAAAAATTCTCAAGCCCTGGGGTTTTGAAATTCTAGTAACCGCCGCCCCTCTTCCCTATGGTGGCAAAATCTCATTTACTCGGGCCGGGAAGCGCTGGTCACTTCAATATCACGATCAAAAAACAGAAACTCTTGTCCTTCTTTCCGGTCAAGCCAACCTCAGTCTCGGTCCGGATCAAAACTCACTGGTAACTCTCCCTATGGAACCAAGCCAAGAATACACCATCAAACCTTCCACTATTCACCGCTTTCAGGCTGTTACTGATTGTGTTACCGTTGAGTTTTCCACTCCGGAAATCGGCACCACCTTCCGCCTTGAAGATGACTACTCCCGCCCAAACGAATCAGACGCCACCAGATTATTACCCGGCCGCGGTTGGCAACCACTAAAATAATATGAAAACTCCTGCCCTTATTTGGTTTAAGGATATCAAGTTTGAAGATGTCGCCACCGTTGGTGGTAAAGGAGCCAATTTAGGAGAAATGTATAGTCTCGGTATTCCCGTTCCCAATGGTTTTGTGGTCACAGCCCGTACCTATTTTAATTTTATTGAAAAAAATAATCTAAAACCTCAAATAAAAAATATCCTTGACTCTGCCAATGTTGATCACCCCGACGAGCTTCTCTCCGCTTCCAAAAAAATCAAAGCTATTATCAAAAAAGCTCCAATTCCCGACACAGTCGCCATTGAAATAATGAGCGCCTATAAAAAACTGGGAAGTTTTGGTGGTTTAAAGGATTTACCGGTAGCCGTTAGATCTTCAGCTACCGCCGAAGATAGTATTGACGCTTCTTTTGCCGGTCAACAGGAAACCTTTCTTAATGTTATTGGGGAAAGCAATGTGTTAAATCGCGTCCGCGATTGTTGGGCCTCACTTTTTACTCCCCGTTCTATTTTTTACCGAGTCAAAAAGAAGTTCGACCATTTCCAGGTTGGGGTAGCCGTCCCGGTTCAAAAAATGATTCAAAGCGATATCTCCGGTATCATGTTTACCGTCAACCCGGTTTCCAATACTAAAAACGAAATTGTCATTGAGACCATTTGGGGTCTGGGTGAATACATAGTTCAGGGTATTACTACTCCGGACCAACATATAATTAACAAGTCGACCTGGGAAATCCAATATAAAAATTCCACCCCCCAAGATCGACAGTTAGTTAAATCGGAAAACGAAACTCATGAAGCCGAAGTTCCTAAATACAAACAAAATAAATTTAAAATAAACGATGAGACAGCTATAAAAATTGCCAGAATCGGCCAAAAACTCCATAACCATTACGGTAAGGCTCAAGATATCGAATTTGCTATTGCCAAAGGTAAACTATTTATTGTCCAAACCAGACCCATCACCACCTTGGCCTCTGGTGACAATCAAAAATCAATTGAAGTTTCTGAAGCTCCGTTTCTTCTAGGTGAAGCTGCCAGTCCCGGATTTGCCGCAGGTCCCGTAATTCTCATTAAAAGTCCCAAAGAAATTAGTCGGGTGGTCCCAGGCCAAATTATGGTTATTAGTATGACCACTCCAGATTTTGTCCCGGCTATGAAAAAAGTATCGGGAATTATTACTGACAAGGGTGGTCAAACATCTCATGCCGCCATTGTTTCCCGCGAATTGGGAGTTCCTTGTGTCGTTGGCACCAAAACTGCCACCAAAGAATTTAAAGAAGGTGACATAGTCACCCTAGATGGCGCCAGTGGCCGAATTTGGAAAGGTGATCAAACCCCAACCTTCCCTCAATTAAAAAATATTCCTTCGGTTGATAAAAATCTTAAAACCGCCACCAAACTCTATGTCAATTTAGGTGAACCGGAACTGGCTAAAGACATCAGTCAAAAAAACGTTGACGGCGTCGGACTTCTTCGGGCCGAGTTTATGATGGCCAACATCGGTACCCACCCCAAACGAATGATTTCCGAAGGCCGAGAAAAAGAATACATTGAAACCCTGGCTAAGGGAATTACTGAATTTTGCAAAAACTTCAACCCCCGACCGGTAATTTACCGAGCCACCGATTTCAAAACCAATGAATATCGATATCTTCGCTTTGGCAAACTTTATGAACCGGAAGAACCTAATCCTCTTTTGGGTTTCAGAGGCGCCATTCGTTACATCAATTCCCCCGACGTTTTCCAGATGGAACTTGAAGCCATTAAAACAGTTCGTAATCGTTTTAACCTAAAAAATCTTTGGTTAATGATTCCTTTTTGCCGAACTCCAAATGAACTTTTTGAGGTCAAAAAAATTGTTTCCGGTGTTGGCCTCATGCGTAGTCCCAGTTTCAAACTTTTCATGATGGCCGAGATTCCCAGCAATGTTATCTTGCTGGATAAATTTATCGATGTCGGTATCGACGGAATTTCTATAGGCAGTAACGATTTAACCATGTTGACCCTGGGTCTTGACCGCGATAATTCTGAAGTCGCCAAAGGTTTTAGCGAGATGGACCCATCTATTCTTTGGAGTTTAAAAAGATTAGTCACTAAAGCCAAAAAACGGGGAATTTTAGTTTCTATTTGTGGTCAAGCCCCCAGTAATTACCCGGAATTAGTTGAAAAATTAGTTAAATGGGGAGTCAGTAGTATTTCCGTCTCCCCCGATGCTATTACCCGCACCCGGGAAATTATCTCCTGGGCCGAAAAAAGAAAAATTCTATCCCCGCGAAGGCGGGGATCCACACTCTGAAATTTGTACCGCTACCTGTTAACAACGTGCTTCGTCATTCCCGCGAACGCGGGAACCTATATCAATATCTTCTGATATAAATCATTCCAATTATTATTTTGTTTTTCAATTAGTTCAATTTTCCAAACTCTTCGCCATTTTTTTAATTGTTTTTCTCTTTTAATCGCTTGATTTATGTTGTTATGTTCCTCAAAGTAAACCAATCTATGAACACCATACTCTTTAGTAAATCCATCGATAATTTCATTTCTATGTTCAAATACTCTTCTTTTTAAATTTGACGTCACTCCGACATACAATGTTCCATTTTTTCTACTCGCCATCATATACACAAAATACCTTTGCATTATTTTTGGCTTCCCGCTTTCGCGGGAATGACAATCCTATTTAAATACAACCACTACTTCACCCCTGGTATCTCCATCCATTTCATTTTTTACTTCTTCAAATTTCTTAGTCATCTCCCGGCAAATCCGAATCTGCACATCCTTTCCATAAACTTCTTTAATTTCGCCTACTAATTTTTTCAGTCTATTTGGTGATTCATAAACCACTTTGGCTCCCTCAACTGTTTTATATTTCTCCAAAATCCTTCTTTTATCCCCCTCTTTTTTTGGTAAAAATCCCAGAAAAGAAAATCTCTGCATCGGCAACCCGGATAATACTAAGGCATTAATAACGGCATCGGCTCCGGGAATAGCTGTATATTTTAATCCCAACTCCTGGCATTTTTTTACCAAAAGCCAGCCCGGATCAGAAAGCAGGGGAGTGCCGGCATTGGTTACCAGTCCTACTTCCAAGCCTTCTTTTAACCATCCTATTACTTGAGGTATTTTTTGTCTTTCCACCTCATCATAAAACGACACTAATTTAATCTGATTTTTTATCCCTAATTCTTTTATTAAAATTCCTGTTTTTCTGGTATCTTCACATAACAATATATCCACTATTTCCAATGTCTTTATGGCTCGGATGGTTATATCCCCCAAGTTCCCGATTGGTGTCGAAATTATATAAAGCATTATTTCTTTAAATAACTTTCAAATTCATTTTGGCCCATATCGGCCTGTCGTAAGATACTTCCAAAAGTACCTACTGCAATTTCCCGATGCATCGGCACAATTACTGTCAACAAACGTCCACCCCTAAAACCCCTCATTTTTACATGGCTTCCTCTTTGGGACACATCTACAAAACCCGCCTTTCTTAAAGCGCTCAATACCTCTCTGGCCGTATATCTCTTAGGCATAAACAGCCGACACTTTTACCTCACCGCTAAACAAAGGCACCAATATTTTCTTATCATCATCCAATAGTAATTCAAAAGCCTCCTGCAAGTTGTTCAAAGCTTCATCCTGGGTTTTACCCTGAGAAGCTAACTCCAAATTTACCAATTTAGCCACATACAAATCTCCCTCTTTCCACACCACTGCCGGATATTTTTTCTTTAATGACTTCATGATCATATTTTACCACCAAATATTTAATTGAATTGTCTAATCACCGCCACCACCCGGCCTTTTATTTCCACATCCGTCACATACATTGGTGCCATGGTCGAATTGGCTGGCTGTAAACGAATCCTGCTAGCTTCCCGATAATAGCGCTTCAAAGTGGCAAAACCGTTTCGTAAAACCGCGACCACAATATCGCCATTTTTAGCCTCTTTTTGCTCTTTAACCACCACATAATCGCCACTCAAAATCCCGTCATCAATCATCGAATCTCCTTTTGCTTGCAACACAAAAGATTTCCCCTTAGAGGCCAGGGCTGAATTAACTATCAAGGTAGCGTTTGGGTCAGTATATGGTTCCAGGGGGGCCCCACAGGCAATAAATCCCAACACCGGTAGTTCTACTTGTCCATCACGACTCCTCTTTTCTTCATCGTTCTCAAGTATTTCAATTCCCCGAACCGCTCCCCGGTAACGTCGAATTAGACCCTTTTTTTCCAAAACCGCTAGATGTTCGTGAACGGTGGCGAGTGATGATAATCCCAAATTTTGGGCAATTTCTGTTAAAGTTGGAGCATAACCATATTTGTCAATTGAACAACTGATTAAATCAAGTATTTCCTTTTGACGTCGATACACTGTGACTGGCATAAAGAAATGATACACGAACAATACCCGAAGTCAAGCACCAACATGCTACCATTTATTCATGTTTTGGATTCTTCTTGGTTTGTTCTTTTTTTCCAATCTGTCTCAAATTAACGCTATCGACGAATTTACCGTCAAACAAAACATTGATTACACCGTCAACCAAACAGGTGACACTGAAGTTCTCCATCAAATAGAAATTATTAATAACTTTTCTCAGCTCGTCCCCAAAGAATACTCTTTCTCGCTTTATGGTCTAAATCCTCTCGACATTCAAGCTTCTGACTCTTCCGGTCCGATTGCTATTTCTACCACCGTTTCTTCCATTGATACCCAAATTAAACTCAACCTCCCCCGTGCTCAAGCCGGTAAAAATCAAGTTACCGCTTTTTCCATTCGCTACCGTCTTTCCGGCTTGGCCACTACCAAGGGCAAGACTTGGGAAATTACCCTACCTCAATTCCAAAGTAGTTTAAAAAGTAACTTAACAGTTAATTTAAAAGTTCCGCTATCTTTTGGCCATCTGTCCTTCAACCCCAAGGATAGTACTATAAAAAACGACTCTCTTTACTCACTTATTCGTTTGGAAAAATTCGATTCGGCTCAAAAAAATGTTTTTATTTTTGGCAATATCCAACTCTTCGATTTCAATCTAAAATATTACCTCGAAAACCAAAACTCAATTGCTTCTCTCATCCCCATCTCCATACCCCCGGATACTTCTGGTCAAAAAATAATTTTTACTAAAATCAACCCCCGCCCCCAATATGTCGAGTCTGACAACGATGGTAATTGGCTAGCCTATTTCCTCTTGTCTCCGAAAACCTCAATTAAAATCGAAGTTGCCGGCCAGGCCAAAATCGGCTCCCACCCGGTCCCCGTTATTCCACCTGACTCTTCCCTTTCTGAACAGTTATACTGGCCGGTTAACCACCCAGAAATAAAAGCTCTGGCCGCTAAATATACCACCCCTAAAAGTATTTTTGATTTTGTTGTTTCCACGTTAAGTTACAACGACAACCGACTCAATTCATCCACTCGTCGGGGAGCCCTGGAATCCTTAAAAACACCTTCTGATTCCCTTTGTACTGATTTTACTGATCTCTTTATAACCATCGCCCGCTCAGCCGGAATTCCAGCTCGGGAAATCGAGGGTTTCGCTTATTCCAATAACCTCAAAATCAAGCCCCTTAAACCTGGTACCGACCTTCTTCATGCTTGGCCCGAATATTACAATCCCAACACCTCAAACTGGGTAGCAGTTGATCCTACCTGGACTAAAACCACCAATGGAGTCGACTACTTTCGCGATCTTGACTTAAACCACCTCGCCTTTGTCATCCACCAATCTAAAAGTGACTACCCTCCTCCTCCCGGATCGTACAAAGCTAATCCCCAGGAAAAAACCGTTAAAGTTGTTTTCGCGACTTCTGAAATCAATCCCGATCTCTCTCCACCGGATTTTTCCGTTAAATTTGTTCCTTTCTCTTCGGGTCAATTGATAATAAAAAATCCTAATCTTCAGGCCATTAGCAATCTCCGCGTTTCTTCCTCCCCATTAAATCTAAATAAAAGTTTTTCCTCCCTCCCCCCCCTGTCTTCCCAAGTTATCAACCTTTCCCAACTACCTTTTTTTGATTCTCTTCTTCCTCAAAACCAAAAACTAAACTTATCCGTCTCCTATTCTGCCGACCACCAAAAAACAATAGAAATAACAAACCCTTTTCATTATCTTAATTTATTGGTACTCATAATTATCAGCCTCATCATCCTCAGCGTCGGAGGTATAATATTGTCAAGAAACGCATGAAAAAATTTTTAAAATATGCCCTCTACCTCTCCTTTGCTTTAGTTCTCCAACAAGAGCTTTTTGGTAATCTCCACTTTGGTCAAAACCGCCTCCTAATTATTACCAAAGTCGGTCTTATTTTGGCCTTTTTTGAAATTTTTCTCAAACCTATAGTCAAAATCCTCCTCCTACCTATTTCCATCTTAACATTGGGTCTTATTCGCATTGTTATCAACACTCTTGGCCTATATTTGGCCTCTTCCCTTGTTTCTGCTTTTAGTGTTTCCTCTTTTACCATCTATGGTTGGTCCTTGGTTGGTTTTTGGGCCTATTTGGGCACTTCATTTTTTATTAGTGTTTTTCTTTATTTTTTCAAAATAATATGAATATTGTCCTTAGCACCATTCAAATAATCCTATCCTTAATCTTATCCACCCTTATTTTTCTCCAAGCCCAAGGTAGAAACGAAAACAATTCTAATATTCTTTCCTCCTCAGGCTCTGAAAAACGAGGTTGGGAAAAAATGATGTTTAATCTAACCATCTTTATCACCCTTCTTTTTTTGATCTCCTCAATTGCCCAACTAACCTACTAATGTTCACCAAAATCCGCTTCCGTTTCGAGCTTTATTTCTACTATCTAAAAAAGAATCTTCTTTATCTTTTTCTGGGTTTTGGTGTCGGTGTCACTATCTTTTATTTTCAAAAACCGCTTAAAACATTTTTTTTAAGGTTTAATCACCCAATTCAAAAAATCGGGATTGAAGGTTTCTATAACACTACCAATCTCCCCCAGGAAATCACTCAAAAAATTTCCACGGGCCTAACAGTAATTAATCAAAATGGTCGAACTTCTCCTTCCGTTCTGGTTAATAAGATGGAAATCAGTTCTGATCATCTTCGATATACCTTTTACCTAAACACTTCCCTCCTTTGGCATGATGGAAAAAAGTTTAGTAGTGCCGATATCAACTATCAAATCCCAGGGTTAAACATTGCTCCTGCCGGTTTCGATAAAGTTACTATTACCACCGATAAGGCTTACGCCCCCCTAGAAAGCCTTTTGGCTCGTTCTCTTTTTCGAAAAAATTTTATCGGGCTGGGTTCTTATATTGTTAAAGATTTTCGCTATCAGGATGGTCATATCCGATATTTAAAACTTCAGTCGAACTCCGATATTATTATCTACCGTTTTTACCAAGACCAAAATGACCTCTTAAACGCCTTTAAAATCGGTGAAATTGACCAAATCCAGATTTCGTTTTTACCACCGGATCTTGAATCCGGCTGGAAAGTAAATTTAAACCAAAATATTGCTAGTTCTGAAAGTTATTCGGCCATCTTTCTCAACACCCAAAAACTTAGCAACAAACAACTTCGTCAAAGCCTGGCTTACGCCACCCCCAAAAGTGCAAATAATAATGAACGCTGTCTCTCGCCTATATCACCCTCATCTTGGGCTTATAACCCCAATGTAAAAGAATATTCTCTCAACCCAGTCAAAGCCCGTGAATTTTTTGAGAAAAATAAAATTGAATCAATCAAACTTAGTGTCACCGACCGGGATTTATTAGCTACTGCCGAAAATATTAAAAAAAGCTGGCAGGATATACTGAAAATCAAAGTTGATGTTAAATTTGAAAATCAAGTCGACACTGATAATTATGAAGCCATATTGGCTTATGGTAGTGTTCCCTCCGATCCGGATCAATATATATTCTGGCATTCTACTCAAACCAAAACCAATTTAACTAAAATAAATAGTCCCAAAATTGATAAACTACTAGAAGAAGGTAGACTCACTTTTGATACTCTGGAAAGAAAAAAAATCTATCAGGAATTTCAAAAGGTTCTCCTTGAGGAGTTGCCGGTCATATTTTTGCAATATCCTACCATTTATACCATCACCCGAAACCAATGAAACCCAACCCAGATTATCTGTCTATTATTCTTTTAATTTCTTTCTTTCTCCTTCTCACCTACGCCGGATATCTTTCTTATCAAAGTATCGATTGGGACGTGTTAAAACGACTTGAAAGTTCCCCTATTGCCATCCCCACATTACAACCAAAACCCACCAACAATGCCACCGAAAGCGCCTTACCAAAAAAAGCTCGGTAAAAGGGGACACATCCATATTTGGCAAGTCGACGGCAACCTAATTCGATCCACTTTTGATCCGGAATTTACCAACTTCGGTCAACACTTCCATTTCCATTACATCCCTGAATATGAACTTTAGCTTGATCAAAAGCTGGTTATTGATGAACACCGTTTTTTTATCGACCATCTGTTAACTGAATGGAAACTAATGAAACAAGGTAACCCTTACGAAACCGCCATTGTTGCTGCCGATATCAAAGAAAAAACCGAAAGATATTGTAGCCAAAAAATAAAAAAACTGACCGAAAAAATTGAAAATTTCGACATAAATAAACTCCACCTTAAGCTATTAGGAGATATTAAAACTAAACTATCAGTCTGGAGCATTGATGGTTGTTTGGTTCGTACCCTTTTCTTCATTGATTTCACTGAAGGCGGTCATCACTATATCTACGACTTTATTCCTGAAAACGAAGTTTGGATCGATAACGACCTTCTCTCCGAAGAAATTCCCTTTGTCCTCCTCCATGAACTTCACGAAAGAAAGCTAATGAAAAAATTAGGCTGGAAATACCACCGAGCTCACCGCCACGCCAGCCAACTCGAATGGCTTTGCCGCCAAGGTAAAAAAATTGTCACCGTCGAACTTAAAAAGCTTGGTTGGAAATAACCTTCTCCTCTGGATTGTTTTTTACCCTAAAAAAGATTGTTGCCGTTAGGGCCAAACCCCCGCACCAAAGCAGAAGATATTGATACCCCCAACCCACAAAGATGGCGCAAAGTAACATGGTGGGAATTTCCAAAATACTTTTTAAAAGATTTGACAAAGATAGCACTGTCGCCCGGTTGTAGGAATGACTCACTCGGTTAAAAAGCTCCGAAAATAATGGCCAACGGGAAGATTCAAAAATTACCACTCCGCAAAAAAGACCCAACCCTAAATAACCGTTTTTCCACCAAATCTGATTAACTGCCATTAATAAAATACAACCTAAAGTCAGGTCGCCAAAACGATTTATCCAGATATATATCTTCTCTCCCATACCCAATTTTCCTGTCAAACGGTTGACAAAAAACACCACTAAGGAATAAAGGCTATTGGCCACCCCAATCATTATTACTGCCACCCCATTGTTTCTAAACATTTCCGAACTAATCCGCCAGATAGCAAAGTTAGCCATAAAAAATAACACCTTGCCGGTTATCACTCTCAATAACTCCGGATTCTTTTTAAAAATGTTAATCGCGTCCTTAAACACCCCCGCTTCCATCTTCTCTATTTTCAAATAATGCTCCGGTTCGGTCAAAAATAATCCCAAAATTATGGCCGCTATCCCCGCCAACGAATCAATTATCAACAAAGTCACGAATTGTTCATCCCTTAAATTTCCGGCAATTAGCACTGCCAATAGAGGAGTTATAATTTTAAAAATTCTTTTGGCTGAAAAATATTTTCCCAGGTTAGATAAACTGTTTTTTTCATCCCCCAGAGCCTTATTAGTATCGTAAATCATGGCTTCATCTGTCCCCGACATCAACGCGTCCGATACTGCCATCAGGGCAAAGCCAACACAAAAAGCCAGTAAGCTGTGGGCAAAGATAAACACTATCTAGTTGGTTAAATTAAAAAACAAAGACAGTAAAATTACCTTTTTTCTACCCCATTTATCCGCTAAATAACTTGATGGTAACTCCGTCAACAGGGTTACTGCCGAAAAAACTATGGTGGTATAAAAAATTTGGGCAACACTTATTCCCCGATAAACTAAAAAGATGGCTGTCACCACGTTTATCATTTTTACCTCTGTCAGTGCTTCCAACCAAAACATCAGGGAAAAATTTCTTCTCAAAGACATTGCCTATTATACCCCGAAACTAACTTTTCCTTTTTCACTTTTGTCATCCTTTTAATCTCTGTCTCCCGTTTCATCGCTTCCGATCGGTTCTTACATTCCTCGCTGTAAACCAAGAAAAAACTTTTAAAACACTTCATATATTTGGCTGATTTTTTCGTCTTACCCTGATGTTCTGATAGCCTTTTTTCTAAATTATTTGTCTGCCCTGTATACAACGTATTTCCCGACGTCCGTAAAATATAAACAAAACACCTTTTCATCTTTGTTGGGGCTGTACGTACAAATTCGAATGTACTTTAAATCATTATAGCTCCCGATGCTTCGATCGGGACAGGTCGCCCCGCTCGTCCCGTCGCTGGTCGGGACGAAAAACGCGGGGCTCGATTGAAAATTATTTTTTGCGCGCGCGATTTTTTTAAAGTTTTTGTTCCCCCGGCACTGTACACGGACGAAGGAATGGGTAAAAGATTATTTGATTTTTGATGGCTCGGTTCAATGCGTAAACAGTCAATTTTTATCGTGTTTGTAAAGTTAAGGCTTTCTAATTTCTTGAAAACCGGTGTATGGCCAAAGAACTTGTGGAATTGTTATGCTGTGATCGGCCTGTTGATTATTTTCCAAAATAGCAAGAAGAACCCGATCGGCCACAGCAGTAGCGTTTAAGGTGTGAACAAACTCCAATTTACCATCTACTTCAACTCTGATATTCAAGCGTCTGGCCTGATAATCACCACAATTACTACACGAGTGGGTTTCCCGATAATAGTCTTGACCCGGGAACCAAGTGTTAATGTCATACATTCTACGATTAGGCCTGGGTAAATCACCGGTGCACGATTTAACAACCTGATAAGGTAAACCTAACTCCTGCATTATTTCTTCTTCAATAGCCAATAATCCAAGACACATATTATCCGAGGTTTCAAAATTGGGGGCAGTAAAAACATTCATTTCAACCTTATTGAAATTGTGAACCCGAAGGAGGCCACGCAGGTCCCTTCCATAAATATTAGGTTCACGACGGAAACATTGAGAATAGTTCACATATTGTAAAGGTAGTTTTGTTGGGTCTAAAACTTCACCACCATGGATAGGAATAACTGAATGTTCAGAACTGGTAATCAGCACTAAGCCATCATCAGAAAGTGAATATCTATTACCTCCCCTTATATCTTTTCTACCGTCATATCCACAACCCCACTCGGTCTCCTCTTTAATCATTACCGGTGGAAGCATCCCCCTAAATCCCCTTCTAGTTAATTTGCTAAAGGCATAAAACATTAGTGACATTTCCAGGGTTGCGGCTTCGTTTTTGAAGAAACTGAAATGGGGACCAGAGATTTGTTCCACCCTTCTCATATCAATGATGTCTAATTCTTCTCCAAGATCAACATGATCAAGAGGCGTGAAGCCAAATTTTGGACGTTCACCAACGGTTTTTATAACAACACTTTCGGTCCAGTCTCTCCCTATCGGAACGTCCGGAGCCGGTATGTTGGGAATTTCTTCAGCAACTAAAGCAAGTTCTTCTTCCTGTTGAGTTTCGTCTAGCCGTAAAACAGTGTCGACAAGTATAGGGTCTAACTGGCGATTGCTTAAAGCCCCTCTTACCAGGTCAGGATTCTGACGGATAAAATCTAAATTAAATGTTTCCCTGCTCCTGGATGACATAAGTAGTCTATTTTACCGTACATTTTATATATTTGCCACTATTATGAGTTTTGTATAGTAAAATTGGTTATGGATACAAAACTATTGGAAGCACTTAAACAGGAACTGAAAGGTATTTTTGGAAGTGTGTATGAATATGGTGGAGGTTATGGTTATCGTTACCAACATGGTGTTCGGGTGATGATCTACTGTCAAAAAATTGCCCAATTCCCCAGATTTAAGAATGAAAAGATAAACTTGGAAGCTTTGTTGACAGCCGCTCTTTTTCACGATATCGGTAAGATTGTAGCTGTTGATAAGGATGGATTGTTAGTTTATGGTGACTACGGTGATAAATCCCATGAGATCGGTGGTTCAGAAATAGCTCCTAAATATCTAAAAAAATATATTAGTGATCAAAAATTAATTGATTTAATTTGTCTCATTATCAAGGAGCAGGATAGGAATGTTGCTAATACCAGAATCGAATCCAGTATTATCAAGGACGCTGACCGTTTAGACCATCAAGGAGTAACCCATATTTGGTGTTCAGTTACTTATGCTAATTATCAGAAGAAAAATGTTGAAGCTTTTGAAGAATTTTGGAAATCGGATGAAGGCCAGGTTAAATTTGAATCAAGCTTAAATAGATATAATTTCCCGGAGGTTGCTCAAATTGCCAGGAAAAGATTAGCAAAACTGAAAGAGTTTACCCAACTAATGTTTAGCGAACAGGTCGGTGAAGATATAGTTGTCGACGACCAATAAGATTGGTATTACTTTTCCGCGATCAGTAAAATGTTTTTTGCAGGTGTTTTTATCTTTGGTTTAATACTTTTAAATAAACTATCTAACTGGTCCTGAGAAAAATATTGCGGTGCGCTTGTTTTCAATTTTAAATTGTTTTTTTCAAACATGTCTATGAACTCTTTTTCACTAAAGTATTGATAAAGTTGCAACGACTCATTTTCCCAATAGTCTTCTTTCATATATCTGGATTTTGTTAAGAAGGCTGTCAGACTAATTTGATCGGTTTCAATCTTATTCCCCACTTCAACACATTTTATTTTTAGTGCTTGGTATTTTTTTGAAAATTCAACAAATAAGGATTTATCTCTATCGTCAGAAAAAGAAATGGTTATGGTTTTATTAAATGTTGGCTTACACCCGTCGAGAATGATGACGTTTCCGTTTTTCGCAAGAAGGTTGGTAATATCCCGAAACACTTCCCTTATTCGTTTTTTTCTTTCTGATAGTTTACTTGACGGTGCAATCTCATGGAGAATATTAGAAAGCAGGATGATATCAAATTGTCCGATTAATGGTAATGTTTTTTCAATATGTCCATAGACAAAGACGATATCCTGATATTTGTCAGCGCCCCTGGACACAACTTCACGATCAAGATCAAGTCCGACTGCTTTTACTCGGCTTCTTTCGTCTTTGGACAAGCTATTTAGGATCCTGTTTAACATCGCTCCGCTAAAACAACCGATATCTAAAATCTTTACTATATTTTGTTGGACTAATTTTTTCTTAAGAACTTTTATCGTTTCTAACACGGCAATATTTTTACTTTCGCCGCTATCCAGTCTTTTGGTCAGATAATCAAAATACGATTCTTTCCACCTATCTATTGTTTTGATTAATTTATTTGCCACTTTCGGTGATTTTTAATAAAGATGGTCCCTTGCCATAAAAACAATACGGATTGTCAATCTCGGGATGATATTTTCTCAACAACTCAAGTTCAAAATTTGGACCGGGACAAGTTTTTGAATACTTGTCACATTTAGAACAGTAGTTCTCCAGATTTCTTGATTGCTCTCTGAATTGTTCCAATTTATCGCTTTTTTGCCATATTTCAAATATGTTGTCGTGAGTTATATTGCCTAAACAATAACTGGTGTCAACATAAGGAATGTAACCGCCTGCCCATAAACTTCCGTCACTCATAATATTAAATCTGGTTGTAGCATCAGGTGACCCAACACGTAAACCATACTTATCAAAATCTCCCATTCTGGATGAATTTTTAATAGTGGCCTCTTCAAAGTGCATAATGTGCAAATTTGGATATTTAGGTCTAAGTTTCTCAGCTTCTTTGGACATTTGATAAAACTCTTCAAAGGTTACTAAATTACCTTTTTGCTTAAATTCGCTACCTCTGCCGATGAATCGGGTAATGAAAAAGTTTATTTCGGTAGTATATTGAGACGCTAGTTCCACCATAAACTCCAGATCTTTAAGTGATCCTTTGTTTATCAAAGTATTGATCCGCAACTTAACACCCAACCCGTGGAGTCTTTTTAAATTTTTTATGGTTCTGTCAAATGTATCCTTCCCTCTATTGTTTTCATGGTTTTCTTTTTTGCCGTCTATACTTATGGTAACCTGTTCAATGTTTAGATCGGCAAATTTCAAATTAATATCATCGTCAATATAAACGGCGTTGGTATTACACGAAACGGAGAAACCAAGTTTTTTTGTGGTTTTTAACACGTCATACCAATCAGGCCTTAATGTCAGTTCACCTCCAGTAAACCTTATATCAAGCACATTATTTTCCCTAAGATGGGAAAGACTATCCATAACTTCCTGTGTTGATAGTTCGTAGTGGCGGGGTGTTCCGGAATTATTAAAACAGGACTGGCATCGTAAGTTGCAAGCCAGCGTTAATTCATAATATATTCTGACCGGGGAGTAAATGATGTCGTTTCTAAAGTCTTTTCTTTTTGCCGGTAAATACTCACAATCCACCTTATTAAGCCTTCTATTTTTCAAATATTCAGTTAATTCATTCTTTAAAAGAAACTGGTGGCACAATTTATCCTTGTCGTAAAAGGTGTAACCAAAGGGTTCTTCTCTTAGGACATAGGATTTATTGGCTTGTGATTGTGACATAGTTTTGATTATACAGTTAAAGTTTTATTCTTTTTCTGATCTAACCCAATCCCAAAATACCGTGTCTGGTTGATACCCACCAAGGGTTAATTTTTGGAGCACTTTACCACCCCATAAATCATCCATTTCAACACCGTGTTGTCTTAACACCTCCTTCGCTGTTTCGGGGGTTGTTTGGCCTTCTAAAATCTGTCTAACGTCACCATGACCATCAAAGATTCCCAGTTTCTCAATTGTAAAGAGATAAAATTGTGGCGGGACCCTGTGTCCTAAAAACCTTAGGGCTGTAATCGCCTCCATGCTAACCCCTATATTTGGATTAGCCGACTTGTATCCACTAACTACAGCCTGATAGCCACTAAAATAATCCTGAAAGCGCCAGTTACCTTGCGTAACAGCAAAAACCATATCGGATAAGCAGGTACCGATATCAAAAACAGGATACCCGACATGAGAGTATTCCCAATCAAAAACAGTTAGCGGGGTGGTATCAAAAATGTTTTGTAATCCATAATCTCCATGGACAAAACCAGTATATCTACTTTGGTAAATAGCCGCACTGGCTTTGTTAAAAGCGATTTCGGCTAGCCTGAAACAATCTTCGGGGATGGTTGCTCTTCGCCTCATGTCGTCTAAAAAGTATTTATTTCTTCTTGGAAAGACAACGGTGTTTGGGTCACCATCAACTTCGACGCGATGTATTTGAGCTAGTGTTGAACCTACATTGGGTAAAGTGTCGGCGTTATAGTTATTCCATACGGATTGGTCTAACCTAGGTGCTTCAATCAATCTATATGTAATTGACCCCCATTCTTCAAGGCTACTTTCCACTATTTCCGGTACCGTAATGCCATTCGCTCTGGCTAAACTGATTCCTCTTAACTCGGCCTCGTATTTATCCGGCCACATTTTAAGCTTCGTAAATGTTTGTGGGGTTATCTGATATTCCTTAAACCTTCGTCCACTTAATAGAATGGCCTCAACCGGGATTGCTTTTAGTTGGTGGTTGTGGGCTGTCATTTCGGAGCTAGCGGTCTCTGATTCGTGTTTCCCCATATTATTTCTCTCTTTTATTAATTAATGAGGTATTTTACGTCTTTTTGTATCTTTTTCCAATAGCATAGTCCTGTAATGTTATAATTGCCCATGAGAGAAAAAGTACCAACGGGAAGGGCAATTGTGTTTAGAGATGCACAGGGAGGGCTTTCCTGGTCTGAATTTAAAGATGATAAGGATGCCCAGGCAATTATTGCGGCGAGGGAAAAACAGGGATTGAGTGTTTTGGAGACAACCACCAGAGATAGGGCGGTAAGTCTGGTAAATCCACCAGTTCCACAAGACAGCGATATGCCATTTTTCGGGAGATGAAAATTTTATCCCAAAGTGGCGCTGAATGGGTCTGATTAAGTATTACAGGAGATGGCGGAAATGTGATTTTGTTGTTCATAGTTATTTATAAATTGGTTGAAGTAATTCAATCTTTATCTTTCTGAACATGGCCGTTTCTTTCCCTGATTCTCTAAAACCAACTGTTCCTTTTTCATAGTCGAGATCAAACGCAAGTTTTGGTTCCGATGAAGTGGGATTTTTGCTTGTATCTGGATGTTTGTTTTCATCTGTAAGTTTTAAAACTTTATCGAGAGTCATGACGGATCGTACCTCATTGCTGGGAAGAAGTAATCTGGCCGAAGGAATTTTGTAAGTTGCAGATACGCTAAAAATATTAATGACAACATTGTCCCCGTTAACTTCAATACGCACCGGTATCCATTTTTCTATTGGAAATTCAGCTAAAAACTTTATTGTATTGGTATCATCAACAATAAATAACCCATTGGTAAGAAGATGTGGTCTAATTGTTCCATCAGGTTTACATTGAAAAAATACACCATTCCCTTTATCCCTTGCTCTTACTACAAAAGTAAAATTTTGGTGTTCTTTTGGGAAATCTTTATCTGTTATTGCTGGAATTTTAGTCTCGAAAGAGAAGTTGTAATTAAGCCAATCATTGCCATACTTAAGTATGGCTGGATACTCGCATTTAGTTAGCTTTAACACCTTGTTCCAGCTGGTATTGTCCTCCACAATTGACCAACCCGATCCTTTGTAGTATGACCAAAGTTCAGGTTGTTTCTCTATATTTATTTCAAAAATTCTCTTCGAGCTTTGTTAGATAAATTTCGTGATAATAATGAAAAGAAAAAATACAATTAAAAATATTGCTGTAGTAAAATTCTGAGTATTCGAATTGGAGTAAATATAAAAACAAATAGAGGTTATTAATCCATAATAATCAAAATTAACTGATAGTTGAGCAAGTTTTGGTAACAAAACTACCCCAGTAAATACAGCGAAAACCAAAAAAAACAACGAATCTCTTATTATCATCCTTTGCCCACAAA
>Ga0210015_1001812_pt1 | contig 20788 bp, 20 predicted proteins | sample CryGeymeta201522_FD_185471 | JGI IMG/M metagenome (GOLD analysis project Ga0210015, IMG submission 185471) | Groundwater microbial communities from Crystal Geyser aquifers in Utah, USA - Crystal Geyser metaG 2015-22 (SPAdes) (version 2) | ecosystem: Environmental > Aquatic > Deep subsurface >... | reverse complement strand
AGGGCAGAATATGGTTTGTTGTATCCTCTGTTAAAGGAGTTAAAAGGTAATAAGAACATTGATTTTCGCTTAATGGTATCTGGAGCGCATTTGGATCCAAGCTTTGGGAATACGATTCGTGATATTGAAAAGGACGGACTTAAAGTAGATAAGGAAATTAAAATCTCTTTAGAAATGTCATGTTTATCTTCAACTTCTAAAGCCATCGGCTCTGCAATTTTATCTATTGCAGAAGCATTAGAAGAAATTAAACCTGATATATTTGTAGTATATGCAGATCGGTTTGAAGGATTTGCGGCGACTATTGCGGCTTCACAAATGTCGATCCCAACAGCACATATTGAGGGGGGGGATATAACAGAAGGTGGTGCATTTGATGATTCTGTTCGTCATGCGATGACCAAATTAGCTCACCTACATTTTACAACAAACTCTCAATCTGCAAATAGAGTGATAGGGATGGGCGAAGAACCATGGCGTGTTCATAATGTGGGCTTTACGGGAATTGATTTGATTTGTGAAGGCCGTGTTACGCCAAAAAATGAATTGATTGCAAAGTATAACCTTGACCTTTTAAAGCCGATTGTTCTTTTCACTTTACATTCTGTTGGTGTTGAATTTTCTGAAACAAAAGCCCATATGGAAGCTTCCTTAGTTGCCCTAAAAGCTCTTGCTGAAGAGAATATTCAAGTGCTTATTACGTACCCAAATAACGATGTAGGATCGCAAGAAATTATTGAAAGTATTTTAACGTGGCAAGCGCAATACTCTAATCCAAATGTGCAAGTTCATAAATCTTTAGGTCAAGCAAACTATTATGGTATTTTAGCACTAGCTAAAAATCCACGATATAAAGTTGCTTGTGTAGGGAATTCTTCATCAGGACTTAAAGAAACCCCTGCTTTTTTATGCCCTACGGTAAATATCGGAACTCGCCAAAGGGGAAGACTTTGTGCAGAAAATGTTCTTGATGCAAATTATAGTACAGAGGATATTCTAGAAAAAGTAAAAATAGCTTTATTTGACAAGGATTTTCGTGAAATTTGCGCCCATGTTGCCAACCCTTATGGAAAAGGAAATGCGTCAAAAAAAATGGTTGAAATTTTATCTAATATTGAAATAAACCCCAAATTACTTACAAAAAAAATGACTCTAAGCGGTGTAGGAATTCATGTCTAATAAAAAGAAAGTTCCTGAAGTTTCTGTGGCAATTCCGTCTTATAATCGTGCACACCTCTTGCCAAATGCTATTAAAAGTATTTTAAAACAAAGTGTTAAAGACGTGGAAATCATTATTGCAGATGATGGTTCGACGGATAATACAGAAGAATTAATAAAAGGATTGCAGAAAAAATACCCGATCATTATCTATGTAAAAAGCCCGGTTAATATGGGGGAGGCAGCAACCAGAAATTTAGCAATTCAAAATGCAACAGGAAAGTATCTTGCTTTTTTAGATTCTGATGATGAGTGGTTGCCCGGTAAGTTAAAGGCTCAGATAGATTTCCTTGAAAAAAAATCCAATTACGATGCAGTTTCAACAAACTATTTTCTTGTAGATCAGGCGGGTAAACGATCAAGGAGTCAGTCTTGGTTTACAAAATTTGAGTTAACAGCATTGAATTTATTAAAAAAAGGGTGTGATATTAGCGCAGGTTCTACGATGGTTGTGCGGAGGGAGGTATTTGAAAAAATTGGATTCTTTGATGAATTATTACCCATTTTTGTGGATCTAGATTGGCTATGCAGATTCTGTGATGCCGGGGGTAAAATGGGAAAAGTAGAAGAGTGTCTCGTTTTATATAATAAGGCACCTATGCGCACAGGATTGTTTTTAGAACTTGGCGTCAAGGCTTTTAAGAAAAAAAATTCTCTTCTTTTAAAACGCTTTTCTCTAATAAATAGAGCACATATTGAATCTCAGTTCTATGAGTACATTTCCCACGCTTATTTGGTAAATGGGCCTTTTTCGAAATTCTTTTATACAAGGTGTCTTTGTTTGTTTTTAAGACCTTTAGTAAATGTTGGAAATTATAAACACTTATTTTTTGAATTATTCAGGTATATGTTAGGGAAGAAGAAATGAAATTAGAAAATAAAAGGATTCTTATAACGGGCGGTACAGGCTCTTTTGGTAATGCATTTATTCAATTGTTGCTTTCTAAGTATAATCCACAAGAACTTATCGTCTATTCTCGAGATGAACTAAAGCAATTTGAACAAGCGAATAGAATTAAGGATAGAAGGGTGCGATATATCATTGGTGATATTCGTGATCAAGATAGGCTAACACGGAGTTGCAGTGGGGTTGATATCATTGTACATGCAGCAGCCATCAAACAAGTTGTGGCGGCTGAACATAACCCGACAGAGTGCATTAAAACGAATATTGACGGCGCTGTTAATGTTATTAATGCAGCAATTGATTCAAGGGTGAAAAACGTTGTTGCTCTTTCGACCGATAAGGCTGTTAATCCTATTAATTTATATGGGGCGACAAAGTTGTGTTCTGATAAGCTTTTTAGTGCAGCAAACATGCGTGTTGATCGAGGTGAGACCATATTTTCCGTTGTGCGGTATGGGAATGTTATTGGTTCTCGAGGAAGTGTTATTCCTTTTTTCAAGGAGCAAGCAAAAACAGGTATAATTCCTATTACTGATGAGCGTATGACGCGTTTTTGGATTACTCTAGAGCGGGGAGCAGAGTTTGTTGCAGTATGTGCCCAACGTATGAAAGGTGGTGAAGTTTTTATTTCTAAAATACCGTCGATGCTTATCACGGATTTGGCAATGGCTATTGCACCGGAGTGTAAAATAAAAAATGTTGGTATTCGCCCCGGCGAGAAGCTGCATGAAATGATGATTCCTAAAGATGAATCGCGACGAAGTTTAGAATTTAAGGATTTTTATGTTATTTGTCCTGATTTTGAAGGTACTTTCTCAGATTCATTTTTAATATATGATGGAGAGGCGGGAAAACCCGTTCCTTTTGAATTTGAATATGTTAGTAATACAAATTCTCAATGGGTTACTGCTGAAGAGTTAAGAAAAATGTGTCTTTAATATGATTGCTATAATTCCTGCACGCTCCGAGTCAAAAGGTTTGCCTAATAAAAATATAAAACAGCTTGGGCAGCACCCCTTAATTGCTTATTCTATTAACGCAGCTCTTAACTCTTGTTGTTTTACGGATGTTTTTGTCACGACAGATAGTGATGAAATTGCGCAAATCTCCCTTGATTATGGGGCGCAAGTGATTGAGAGGCCAAGTTTTTTGGCGCAAAATGATACGTCTATGGCAGATGTTATTAACCATGTTTATAATTATTTGTCAAAGCGTGAGAAAATTTTTCCGGAAGGTATTTTTTGCCTTTTACAGCCGACCTCTCCGTTGCGAGGGGCGTCCCATATTATAGCCTGTACAACTGCGTTTAGAAAAAGTTCTTTTAAGTCTGCCGTATCATTATCTGAAGATATCCATTCCCCTTTTAAATCACTTTGTATAAAACAGGGGGAATTAACGCCCCTATTCAATGTGAAATATCTTCATGCTAATCGACAAACCCTAGAGAAAACCTATCGTCAGAATGGGGCAATTTATTTAACATATTGGCGTAATTTTTTATCTGATGGCGGGTTTATTCATTTCCCTGCAATGCCCTATATCATGGAAGAAAAAGAGAGTATTGATATAGATACCCTAGAAGATTTCCAATGTGTTGAGAGATGCCTCGTAGGATGCAATTGATAGTAAAGACTCTTTAATGGCGGGGAGTTCTATGCCAAGAGCCGCTTCAATTTTTGTTGAATCTAAAGACATATCCTTGGGCCTCTTGGCGCGCGTTTTATAAATGTCGGAAGAGTTTTTTGTAATAAGGTTTGCGTTATAGTTCATTAGATGAGCGTATTGTAGGGCAAACTCATATTTTGATAAGCGCTCTTTTCCGCCCAAATGGAACATCCCGGAAAGATCATGTGCAATTGCATCAATGATTATATTGAGCAGAATCGGAAGCGCAATAGGTGTAAAATAAATATCATTAAAAGCATCAAAAGAGACGTTATTTTCAAAATTATCTTTTAACCATCCCGTAAAAGAGCTTCGCCATGGCAAGTCACCTCCAAAGAAATTTGTACGTAAGATCAGGTGGTTTTTGTGTTTCTTAATGTGATTTTCTCCCTCAAGTTTTGCCTGACCATAAATATTTATGGGATCCGGAGGAGCCATTTCAGTGAGAAAAGATTTGGTTCCGTCCCATAGTTGATCCGTAGAGATATGGATAAGTTTACAGGATTTTCCTTGGAGTGCGGTGACTAAATTTTCACACGTATTACTATTGGCTGAGAAACAAGTTTTAGGATCTTCTTCACACCGATCAACATTGGTCATTGCAGCACAGTTGATAATAACATCGGGCCGGTAGCGTTGAATGGCTTTTTTTGTTGCTTCTAAATCTGTTAGATCAAGCATAGTCGTTTCAATAAATTGCGGCCTGTTGGGCGATAAAAAATACTGTCCTATAATTGTTTCGTGTTTTTTTTGATGTAATTTATATGACAAATTAAAACCAAGAAGACCGCTAGAGCCTGTTATTAATATTTTCTTTGAACTCATAATAAAAGCTTCTCCATGTTTAAACCCCTTTTAAGACACTCCTATAAAACAAACAAAAATACAAGACTGAAAGAACTTTCAGAGGCTTCTGAGGAGCTTTATAAAAGAAAGAACCCATTTGTCCCCTATCAACTGATTAATGAACTTATTCGGGAAGTACACATTCCATTAGACCGGGAGGTGTTTTGGTTTGTGAGTAAGAAAATAAAGAGCGCTATAAAGTCTGTTCTAAAGCAACTTCTTATCACGTCTTCCCCTCACTTGGTTCAGCAGAGTATTCTTCACACGCATGATCACTCTAAGTCTTTAGGTTTTTACTTGCCCGGGCTTTTTTTAAAAGCATTGAAGAAAAAAGGAGTGAATGTACTCTTTCAAGAGTCAAGAGTTCTATTTGTGAAGTCTGTTTTAGGTAAGTACTTTGAAAGTTTTAAAGTTTTTGGTTCTCTGATACGAAACAGAGATAAGTTCTCTTCAGAGAAATTCAGTGATTTTTGTTCCATACATGGCGGGCCGGATGGCATCCTTCCTCAAAAAGGAACAAATACTTTTTTGAATTGGTTAGAGAGTCATGAGAGAGCGCAAAAAAATGTTTGTTCATCGTATAAATTTGTTAGTGATCAGGATCACAAGGGCATTATTCAATTTGATAAACCTATTTACATTTCCCCTCATACTTTCTCCTCACTAACTTTTAAAAATAAAATCATTTTTGCGTTGCAAGCTTTTTGTTTGCTTATGATATCGGGTGCATTTTTATTAAGTGCGCGGTGGCAACTCGCATTTTTATCGAAAGAAATTATCCATTGCCTTTATTTTAAACGTCTTACTGCCGGGCAAAAAGCAAAGCGCTATATTTTCTTTTGTCATAATCTAGGGTTCCGTCCTCTCTGGACCTACCAAGCTGAGAAAGAAGAAAGAGAGGTTATTCTTGTCTTTTATGCGTCAAGCTATACCCTGTTTACTTATAATGATATTTCGCTTCCAAAAGACATTAAACTCCCTTATGTGCAGATTGCGAGTTGGTCTCATTATTGGGTTCAAGGGGTAGAGTTTAATAAAATACTATTTGAGTTATTGGAAACACCTGCAAAAATTGAAGTTGTAGGGGCTTTTCCTTTCACAGATAGGGGAGTGGAAATTCCTACCCTCAGAAAGAATGAGGTTTTAATTTTTGATGTTGATCCGAATAGTGACTATTTACAATATACTAAGCACGGATATATTCTTCCAAATTTTACCGATGAAATTGTCCTTAATTTTTGGAAAGATTTATACAAGGTTGCAAAAGATTTAAATCTTTGTCTTGTACATAAACGCAAAAGAACTGACCCCTTAATTTCAAGGGATTACATCGATCTTTTATTGGAATTTCAACATGATCCTAGTATTTATAGGCGGATCAATGAAAATATTAGTACATATGAATTAATTAAAAGGAATAAAAACACTTTAAGTGTAAGCCTTCCTTTTACGAGCAGCGGGGAACTGACAAAACTTCTTGGGGGTAGGGGAGTTTATTATAACCCTATGGGGAAAATTCACTCCGAGGAGATACACGCTGCAGGTGTAACTACTATTACAGGTATAGATGCCTTAAAAAGATGGTTTTTGAAGAAAAATTATTTGTAAATCACATTATTTACAAGCAATCAACCCCGCCATATATCATTAGCAAATCAACTTTCTAAACTTGCTGAGAAAGTATATGTAGTGCAAGTATGCAATACGGTGTTTCCTGGTAAAGTATCAGATCTTTTTCTGAAATCAGATATTATGCAACAGTATTATTCTAAAGTAATTTCTGGGCTTTATATGATCGTAACCCTGATTTGTTTGGCTCTACTATACATTTACTTTCAAAAGGATTGGACTCAGGAGAAATTCTTTTTCATGTAAGACCAAAACATGAAGAATGTGAAGCCTTTGATTTAGGAATGGAGGCTGTGAAATCAGCACATGGCGTTTTGGCGGATAGTATTTCTTCGGGAGAAATTCTTACTTTGCAACCCATATATCAAGACCAAACAAAAGAAATTAGATACACACGGAACGCTGATTTTACAGATAAAAGTAGTACAGGAATATTTACGTAGAGACTCAAAAGTGGAATTCGTAGAAACACATAAGCGCTCATTGGAATTCCCTTTGTTTCTCAAAAAAAAATCTATGTACTAGAAAATAATAGGTATGTAATAAAAGAAAATGAAAATTCATTCAAAAAATAAAAAAAATGTTGCTGTAATCGGTATTGGTGGAATCGGCCTAAGACATTTACAGTCTTGTGCAAATTTACCAAGTTCCGAGTACGAAGTTTATGCAGTGGATATCTTGCCTGAGAATTTGCAAGAAGCTGAATACTGTATAAAAGAGTCTTCTATACAGTATTTAGATTCTATGGACTTGTTGCCTTCTGAAATTGATGTTGCTATTGTGGCGACACAAGCAAATGTACGAGCGCAAGTCACAAGGGATCTGGTTGAAAAGAAGTGTATAAAGGCTATCGTATTAGAGAAAGTTCTTTTCCAAAAAATAGAAGACTATGAAGATATTAAGTTGCTATTTGAAAAGCATCATATTAGGGGATTCGTTAACTGTCCTCGCCGGTTGTGGCCAGCTTATAAAGCCTTAAAAAAAGAATTAAAAGATGAGATTGTTACTGAGGTTTCTGTAAAAGGCTCTACATGGGATATGGGTTGTAATGGAATCCATTATATAGATCTTATAGGTTTTTTGCTTAACTCTGATTATTATCGTGTGACTCAGTTTAGGCCTGAATCTGATTTGCAAGAGTCAAAACGGGTAGGAGCCTTATTTATTGCCGGTGAATTAGAAGGCGTTTTTAAGGATAGCTGTTGTTTTATATTAAGTACTTTGGGCACTAATGAAGATTTTAAAGAAATTAGGGTCGTCTTAAAAAATAGTTCAGAAATTGTGATTAAAGAAACAGCTTCATCTGTAAAAATTTATCGTAATAAGCAACTTATCCAAAGCTATAAAATACCTTTTCAAAGTGAATTAACAGAAAATACTGTTCATGATATTTGCATAAATAATAAGTGCGGTTTAACTCCCTATACAGAATCTCAAAACCTGCACCTTATTTTTATGGATACAATATTTAATTATCTTAAAAAAATCCAACCCGGACTCGAGGGATGCCCTATAACATGACTGCTAAAAAAATACGTGTTGCTTTTGTTGGTGCAGGGCCAACAACTGAAGCTCACATTAAGGCTTTTTCTGATCTCCCTACAGTATCCGTCGTGGGTATCTTTAATCGCACCATCGAAAAAGCGGAAAAACTTGTAAAAATTTATGGACTTGACCATCTTTTTCCATCCTTAGATGCTCTTTACAAAGTTGGAAAACCAGACCTTGTTGTGGTGTGTGTTTATGAAACAGCTAAGAGGGAAGTAATGGAAAAATGCCTAGCCTACGGTGTGCCAATTTTTGCAGAAAAACCTATCGGGCTTGATTATGAGGAGTCTTTGAAAATTGCTGATATGGCGGCAAAAGCCGAGTGCCCTGTTTGGGTTTCCCTTAACCGTCGCACCTACTCCAGTACTCTGGAAGCCCTGAAAAAATTGGATAAATCACCATCGAAAAAACGTATTATCGAGGTAAAAGATCAACAAGATTTAAAGATAATAGTCCGACTTGGACATTCTCCGGAAGTGATGAAAAATTGGATGTATGCGAACTCTATTCACCTTGTAGATTATTTTTCAATTTTTGCACGAGGTGAAATAGAGTCAATTAATGTCTTGAGTGGGTGGGATGCCAAAGAACCTAGCTTTGTTGCTGCGCATTTAAAATTTACAAGTCAAGATCAGGGGCTTTATACAGCTTATTGGAACGGTGCAGGTCCGTGGTCATGCCATATAAATAATAGTGATGTTTGTATTGCGCTTCAGCCATTGGAAACTATGCGCTGGCAAGAACGAGGGGCGCACCGATGGTATGAAGCAGAGCTGCATAGATATGATCAAGACTTTAAACCGGGCTTTCGTCAGCAAGCATTAGAGGCTATTAAGGCGATTTCTGGAAAGTCACACAAACTTTGTGATATTAATGAGGCTCTGAAAAGTACGAAACTAATTCAAGCAATTTATACCCCGCAATAGGAAAAGATTATGAGAGCATTAGTTACAGGAGGAGCCGGATTTATTGGCTCACATTTAATAAAGGAACTTGTAAAGCAAGGGGAGGTTATGAATTATGATGCTTTGACCTATTCAGGACGTTTGGAAAATTTAGAAGAGGTAGATAAATTACCTAATTACCGTTTTGTCCAGGGTAATATTTTAGATGGAACTTTATTGGCGAATACGTTTCATAGTTTTAAGCCGACAGTAGTTTTCCACCTTGCCGCAGAATCTCATGTTGATCGTTCTATTGATTCTTGTAAAGAGTTTGTTAAAACAAATGTACAGGGAACACAGACTCTTCTTGATAACACTTTGCATTATTATAAAAATCTTCCTATTACTGAGAAAAGAGATTTTCGATTTGTCCATGTTTCAACTGACGAGGTCTTCGGCGCCCTTGGAGAAATAGGAGTTTTTACGGAAGAAAGCCCCTATCAACCCAATTCACCTTATGCAGCGTCAAAGGCATCTTCTGATTTGTTCGTGCGTGCTTTTTATAAGACCTATGGATTGCCAACTATTATTACGAATTGTTCAAACAATTATGGTCCTAACCAGTATCCGGAAAAACTTATTCCTCTGATGATTCTTAATGCGCTTGAGGGAAAAAAATTACCTATTTACGGAAAGGGATTGCAAATCCGAGACTGGTTATATGTAGAAGATCATGTTGAGGCGCTTATCAATGTGGCACAAAAAGGAGGTGTGGGGGAACAATATTGCATTGGGGGGGGGGCTGAAATGTCTAATCTCGATATTGTTAAATTGATATGCGATATATTGGATGAAAAAATTCCGACATTAGTTCCCCATGCTTCATTCATTGAATTTGTTGAAGATAGACCCGGGCACGATTTCAGGTATGCAATCGATGCAAAAAAAATGGAACATGAGATTGGTTGGAAAGCAGCAAGTATTTTCAAGGATGCTTTAGAAAGAACTGTTGATTGGTATATTAATAATGAAAGCTGGGTTAAAAGTATTAGTAACGATAATAAAGATAGCAAAAAACGTCGTGGGATTTTGTAATAGAGAGGATTAAGTATGTCTAACGTTAAAAAAGGTATTATATTAGCAGGTGGATCAGGTTCCCGTTTATACCCGGTAACAAAATCTATTAATAAACATTTGTTGCCTATATATGATAAGCCAATGGTTTACTATGCTTTAACGACGTTAATGTTAGCAGGTATTAGAGATATTCTTATCATTATTCGCCCGGAAGATTTGTCGTTGTTTAAAGATATTTTGGGAAATGGAGTGCAATGGGGAATTAAGATCAGCTATGAATTTCAATCCGAGCCAAAGGGAATTGCCGAAGCCTTTTTAGTTGGAGAAAACTTTATTGATAATCAGCCGGTGTGCCTTATTTTGGCAGATAATTTTTTTTATGGCCAAGGCTTGTCCCACCTCTTAGATCAGGTCAAAAGCTCTGAAGGTAACTATGCAACTGTTTTTGCAATACCTGTTGATGCTCCGGAACGATTTGGAATTGTTGATATTGACCACAAGGGAATTCCAACAGGTCTTGCAGAAAAACCAAAAAATCCTACATCAAACCTTGCTGTTACAGGGCTTTATTTTTATGATGAGCACGTTGTTGAGTATGCAAGAAGTTTGAAGCCGTCCCCTAGAGGAGAGTTGGAAATCACAGACTTGAACCGTATTTATCTTGAAAAGGGGGCGTTGAGGCTAAAAAAGCTAGGGCGTGGTATTATTTGGCTGGATATGGGACTTCCTTCATCTCTTTTGAAGGTGGCTAACTATGTGAGTATTGTCCAATCAGAACAATCCCTTGGTATTGGTTTTCCGGAAGAGGTTGCATGGCGTATGCAATATATTAATAATACAGAATTTGAAGAAATTATCAGCTCTATGAAAGCATGTGAATATCAAGCATACCTCAAAAAAGTGTTGACATGGAAGTAGTTCACACAAAAATTTCAGGAGTAATCCTTTTTAAACCCCGATTCTTTCAGGATAATCGAGGCAGTTTATATGAATCATGGCGTTATGATTCATATAAAGAGCATGGCCTTTGCGATGATTTTTTACAGGACAATATATCTCTTTCTTCTAGGCATGTTTTGCGAGGCTTGCATTTACAGTTAGGAGGAGCAGAGCAAGGTCAAATTCTGACGCCTGTTGACGGCGAGGTTTTTGATGTGTGTGTGGATATTCGAAAGACCTCCCCCACTTTTGGACAATATGTTTCTTTTAACCTGAGAGCAGAACAACCTTGTCAGGTCTATATGCCCCCAGGGATTGCACATGGGTACTGTGTTTTGTCTGAAAGAGCAATTTTGCATTATAAATGTACAAAATATTATACTCCTCAATATGAAACAGGGATTTTATGGAATGACCCTCAATTAAATATTAAGTGGCCAATTTCTAATCCAATCCTATCTGAAAAAGATGAGAAAAATATTACTTTTCAAAAATTTATGGAAATACTATGAAGAATTTAACATGTATACTGACTTTGAAAGGGAGGGAAAATTTCTCAAAGCGTTTTTTTGAGCATATTTGTAAAATAGGCTTACCTTACAAGCTTATGATAGGAGATGGGGATCCTGTCTCCTCTATTCAAAAATTTTTGATATCCAATCCCCATATGGGAAATATCGATTATCAGTATTTAAAATTTGATGATGATTCTCCTCAGAAATTTTTTTATAAATTGGAATCTTTAGTTGCACATGCAGACACACCTTATGTGATGCTTTGTGATAATGATGATTTTTTAGTTCTAAGCGGTATTGAAAAATGTATTACATTTCTTGATAACAACTCGGATTATACGAGCTGTGGCGGAAAGGTTTTAGGCGTTGGGGCTGTTATTAAAAGGGAGGATATGTGCATTGTAAAAGAAGGATGGATTTATGGAGATTTTTCAAAATGTTCCTCTGATTCTTCTGTTCAGAGGGTCTTGGCATATATTGAAAATTATGCAGCACCATGCTGGTATAACGTGTACAGGAAAGAAAATTTATTAAATAGTATAAAACTCTTTAGAGAAACAGGGGGTAATGACTTTCTCTTGATGGAGCTTTTTATGGCTTTTTCGGGATCTGCTCAGGGAAAGCAACACATTGATAATGGTTTTGTCCATTATATCCGACAAACAAACTCTTCTCAAACGAATGTCTCTATCAAAAGTTTGATGTATAGATTTATTTACTCTGATCTTGGAAATGAAATAAAAAATGTTATTGCTGTTTTATCTAGTCAAATTCATCAGTATGAAAAAACTGATATTGAAGATATTAGAGAAAAATTACGTAAGGCTTTTTTGCTTTATTTTGAGGGAAAGCCCGCTGATAAATTTTCTTCAAAGTTATTTAATAAATTTAAAGCTTTTTGTTCTCGTTGGGATTACACTTTGCGTTATATATTTCCCTCTTATAATCGTTTCAGATTGGAATGTGATCTTAAAAATATTGAAAAAGAGCTCTTTCAAAAGGGAGCAAATAAACATGAAACAACCTTATTTTTGAAAGAATATCAACAGGTGCGTGAAATCCTCGTTAAGCATTCTAGTTGTACTAACGTTTAAACCTTTGCATACCCCTTATTATAAATAGTGGGATTACCGTGGATAGTATTAAAAAAAACATTAGAGAAAAAAAATGACTCAAAAAGATATTGCAGGCGTAGAGTATTGGGATAAATGTTGGGCTAATTTCGAACTACCTTCTATGTTTGATCCAAATGATCAATCACTGGATAATACTTTTTATCACCAAATTCACCTTTTGTTTCAAAAGTTTCTTTCAGATAAAAAATTCCAAAACGTCGTTGAAATGGGAGGAGCAAAATCTTTATGGCCCATTTATTTTTCAAAGAAATTTAATTGCAATGCATCGGTTCTTGACTACTCACCTATTGGTTGTGAAGCATCAAAAAAAATTTTCAAAGCTTTTGGCGTGAATGGATTTGTAAAAGAGGGTAGCTTCTTTGATTCACCAAAATCAGCCGATGAAAAATATGATTTAATCATTTCTTTTGGCGTAATCGAGCACTTTACAGATACAGCAGCTTTTTTAAAAGCTTTCGAACAACACCTCAAACCAGGAGGATATATTTTCACCCTCCTTCCCAATATTCCTGGCATTATCGGAAAGCTTCAAAAAATCCTTGATAAAGATGTTTATGATGTTCATGTCCCTTTAACAAAAGAAGATATCCTTAAAGCCCACCAGAAATGTGACCATAACATTGAATTTTGTGAATATTTCATGCCTTTAAATCTTGGAGTGGTGAATATTGAATCTCTGAACGGAAAGTGGTATGCAAAGTCACTCAAGCGACTTTTTTCTATTATTTCAAAATTAACATGGCTCTTTGATAAATACATTTTCAAGCTTCCAAAAACAACTTTTTTTTCACCCTATATTGTTTCATTTGTTCAAATGAAACATCTCTAGACCCCCCCCCAACTCCCGACGTTATGGTGATAACGTCTCATGGTCACCATTCCCAAAACTTTCAAATTCCTTTCATATCAACGCCTCCAATCACACCTCCTCACTCCCGATCCATCTGATTCGTAATCAATAGATCACAAGCCCAAGCCTCTCGACCCGCACATCTCTTCCATTCCTTGTTTTTTCTAAAAACTCTCAAAAGAGAAGAAACCTTATAGGTTCTATTGAGATTTTACTATAGTCACTGCAAAAAGACGTAACCGCCTCACGAACCCCATCCTTTTAATAAATTCCAGCTTCCGTCTATTGGTTTTTTTATCAAGGTGAGGTTCGTGAAGTTGTTATTTTAAAGTATCTTTTTTTATTCTTGCTTTGATGTTTATATCAAAATGCTCGATCAATAACTTTTGAATAAAAGTAAGCTCAGATGTAATAATATGATCAAATTCATCTTTCCAAAAAGCCGCATTGTACTTAGGTAGCATACGTAGAAATGTAAATTGATCGGGTAGATTATCAAAAGTACCGTGCCCCGGCATATAAATTACCTGTGCCGGTATCTCAAAATGTATTTCTCTTTTGCTTGGAAAGCTAAGGGTCAACTCTTCACCGTCTTTTGCTTCTTTAGATGCGATGGATTCATTGCGGGGGTCATCATCTTCAAATGTGAATTCATTTAACGCAATGATTTTGAATTTTGGCGTCTCTTTAACGCCCTGCTCTTGAAAATCTCTTAGGATGGTTTCAATGGTATAAGCAGGGCCGGAACCGGAGGCAATACAATCGACAAAATAAGTTTCTTTTGTCAAAAGCTCCGGATTATCAGCCATGAGTCCGTGGCCACGCAAGCGTTTTTTCAAGTGGGAAAGGTTCTCAGATGTTACTATATCATTATTATTGGGGAAGTTGTTGGGACGTACACTATTGGGTGATCCTGAAAATGGAAAGATAATAATATTACGTTTTATCTCAGGATTTTCCTCGGCAAGCATTTGCAGCGCGCGCCCAACAAAGTAGGGTGTGTTTCCAAAAATGACGATATTATCCTCCCTGCTTGTTGCTTTAAGGATGCCTTTTGCGGCAGTAAATACAGAGGTAATATTTTTTTGAGAAAGGAAGCTAAAATCACTTTCTAAAAAGTACTTCTTTCTTTCTGCTTTCTTTTCAGGAATTCCAAAATACTTAGTGCTAAAGATCTCATCAACGTATTGATCAAAACTTCTATCTGTAACGGTGTTATATTTGGCATAACTGCCTTCGTAATCTGAGTATTTCCAATAACTTCTTTGGAAATAGAATTTTCTCACAACATCTTTTGGAATAAGATAAGCAAGGGGCGTTGTTCTAAAACGATCTTTCATGGGGTCTCTGCCATAGGCAAGAGCATTGAAGATGTTTATTTCAAGATATCCGGCACTTTTTAGAAAAGCTATCTGTTCTTCTTCGGGCGCCGTTAGAATGGCAGAATCATCTTTTACGCAACTTGGCTTTCTAGAGGAGAGATCTATTGTTGAGTGGGAATCTATAATATTATCTGCTGACGGGATATTAACAATACGGAGTGAGTTGCTGCTTGTGTCCACCTCAAGTACCGGTGATGATGCAGATAAAGCTGTTGAGAGCGCAAGCACCATACCAAAATATTTTTTATTTAAAAGGTAATTAATTTTCATTGAACTTCTCTTTTTTTGTGGTTTTTACTTATTTTTTTATATACTTATTAAATAAATTTTGTCAATAAAAAAAACGAGGAGCTTAGCACGCCAAGATAAGACGGCATTGAATAGCGGGGGCAAGTCCCACACAGAGTAAGGGGCAGCCGCTCGCACTGGCCCCGAGCTATGCGCCGACAACGATAAGGTCCTGGTGAAGTGTCAGTAGGAGAGAACGCAGGCTAGGTAGTCCGCCTTGGTAATCCCCCCATTTATAAGGGGGTTCAAAAGTAGAACGGTTATGCTGCTTGTTGCAGCTTCTGGTTTGGGGTTATGCCACCAAGAGCCATCTTAGGTCTTTCATTGTTATAATGCCACATATAATTTGTGGCCTTGTCTTGAACCTCCTCTATTGTCTAAAAATATCCTGATTCAGCCATTCATAGCGCGCTGTCCGATTAAATCGTTCGACATAAGCATTCTGCCGGGGATTTCCGGTTGGATATACAAAAGCGAAATACCCCTCTCATGAGCCCATTTTTTAAGCTTGTGACTGATGTCTTCCGGCTCATTATAGCTTCTGATTGCCGCCGGTTTCCCCCGCCATTCAATGATTTGATCCAAGAAACGTATCACACGTTCCGTTGGCAAAGACAGGTCTGCTTCAATGCCCAAAGCCTCACTGTTATGACCATCAATGACATTAAAAAGGCGATAAGGCCGCTGATCCCCCGGTTACGCTAGCTGCTCGCGAGCTTAATAAGCCGGTCTGCAATCTCTACATTTTCATCACACAACAAAGCCTTGTAGCGAAAACAAGTTTCACTAATATTAAAAGCCTGACAAACAAGACGTGTGCTCAGCTTTTGAGTGTTTTTATAGAAAAAAGCCATCTTTTTGCGTTGAAACGGCCTTACCGCTTTTTTTGCAAAGCATCCTTCACAATTTCAGTCCGGAGAGAGAGGTCGGCATACATGCGTTTCAAGCGGTGCTTTTCTTCTTCGAGCTCTTTCAAACGGCGCATTATTGAGGCATCCATACCACCATATTTTGAACGCCATTTATAAAAACTAGCAGAACTCATGCTATGCTCCCGGCATAAGGATGCAAGGGAAATACCGGAGTCTGATTGGCGTAAAATCCCCATGATCTGAGCGTCTGTATATCTTGATTTTTTCATCATAAAATTTCTCCTTTTCCATTATGAGAATATTCTACTTTTAAACCACACTATTTTTAGGGGGGATTACCGTCAGGCTATTATTTTGGACAATGTATCATTTCACAAGTCCAAGAGAACAGTTAAGCTTATTAAGGTTACAGGGTGTCGATTGCTGCTTCAACCGCCTTATTCATCTGACCTCAAAAAAAAATAAACCCATGTGGGTTAATATAACAAAGCGGCTCAAATCATACTATGACGACACAAAGTCATTCTACGAAAACCTTGATTGTTATTTCAAGGATATGTGTAAATGAAATTTTTTATGAGACTATATAAGGAAAAGGGCAGTGGTGCCGGTTGGGGGACTCGAACTCCCGACCTACTGATTACAAATCAGTTGCTCTACCAACTGAGCTAAACCGGCGATTAGTATGATATTTATTACCATGTGCCTTAGGAACTTTCAATAGCAAATTTTCAAATTGTTTAAAATTTCCAAGGCTTCTTTTCTGTCTTGCTGGGTCTTTATAAAGCAAACAAAGCAAGATAAGAAAAATGTATTTTTAAAATGGTGCGGTCGAGAAGACTCGAACTTCCACAGGGTTGCCCCCACAGCGACCTCAACGCTGCGCGTCTACCAATTCCGCCACGACCGCAAGTACTAAAAGTGACTGGTATACTTCTTCTATAAACCAAAAACAGCCCGCTTTAGCAAGGGAATTTTTACGAACCCCTGTTTTTTTTGAGTGCCCTAAATTTTGAAGGATCATAGTTCGCCAAAATTAGGGGAGCTTTTCACGGATTAGGTTTTGATCACTCGCAGAAAGAAAACCTGAAAAGCACATGGTTTATTTGAAAACATTGGATTCCGTTATAAAAGACTTTCGGCTTTAAAAAGTTTGTATAGGTTGCCGGAGTCCGAGTTTGAACTGCATACTTTTCCTTCTCCAATTAGAAATTGTCTTTGATTCTGACACTTTCTCTTTCCTTATTAAACGCCCTTTGAAAAATGCCTCCGGAAAACCACGTATATCCACAAAAAAAGAGCCAAGTTAGAAAAAGGTAAAATGCATATTCTAGATGATTAAAATCGACCAAAAGCTGTGCAGAGACTCTATACAAAAGATAAAACAGCATCATTAAAATAAGAGTTCCTTTCTCATCGAATCGACTTATATATATGTTATAACGCCACCATAATCCAAAGAGAGGATTTTGCTTCATTTTAATACTGCAGAGCAAAGCTTGGGCAGGATGATAATCCGAATCATATCTCAAAGCCATAATTGCGTGCTCTCGTGCCTGCTTAGAATCACCTTGTCTTAAAAGCAAGGATCCTTGAAGGGTATTAGCTTCTTTGGATTCAGGGTCAAGGTATAAAGCTTCTAAAGCATAGGGTTGCGCCTGTTTTATGTCGCCTTGCTCCATGTAATGGGTTCCAATGGCTGATAAAATAGTAACATCTTGAGGATCTTTTCTCAGCCCTTCCTTCAAAGTTAAAAGACTCAATTCTTTTTCCCCCATAGCCTCAAAAACAGTGGCAAGAAAGCTATGGTAAACAACATTATCAGGATCAAGTCTAATAGCTTCGATGAAACAGGTTTTAGCTGCTTGATAGCGTTGGCGAGAAAGGAAAACAAGCCCCTTTGAAAAGTGAGACGTTGCCTCTTCAGGGGCCAGACTCAGCGCAATATCCGCCTCATATTCTGCCGCATGCAAACGCTTTGTATCATGCAACGCAATCGATAAATAAGCATGTGCCGAAGCATTTTCGGGGTTTTTACTTAAGATTGCCTTAAAGTATTCAATGGATGATTTATAGTTACCGAGCCTTAATTGATCTAAGGCAAGCTCAAACTGTTGCTGCTCTCGTGTCATTTTTTAAGATTCCTTAGAATTAAAATATTGGAAAATTTGATAAGAGCCGGCTTGATATAAGAAAATACGATAGGCAATAGAGAGTCTTATAACAGAAAGAGCAATATCAAAATAGGGATTAACAGGATAGAGAACTTTTTTACACAGCAAAAAAAATAGGAGCCCCCCAACAACATAAGCCCATTCTTTATACTTTGTCGGACTTCCGATAGCGAGACTGTTCACGGCAAAAATAGACAATCCGATCACAGGGTTCAAAAGTGTGAGAAACATAATCCACACGGGATTGCAGGCCAATCGATTCAGTATGGTAGAACGGGGTTCGTCAATAATTTTATACGTCATTTCTAACTACCTTAAGCCTTTCCGTGTTTCTTTAAAAATTCTAAAACATCATTGTACTGCCCGTCATCATTAGCATACTTAGCGTAATTTCTTGCCGTCGTCAGCCATTCCATTGTTGTTCGCTTGACTTCCTTAAAAGCAAGAGTCAGCATCTCTTTTGAAAGGGGAACTTCAGAGCCGCTATCAATGGATTGCTCGATAGCGTGATCACAGGCTGTTTCAATAAGGTTACTAAGGTCTGCCCCTGAAAATCCACCGGTCATTTTAGCAAAGCTGTCCAAGTCAATTTTTCCGTCCGTCGGCCTATCCGCCATTAGAATCTGCAAGATTGATAAACGGGCTTCTTTGTCAGGCGGCGGAATAAAAAGAACGCGATCAAAACGTCCCGCACGACGGAAAGCAGAGTCAATGGACCAAGGTACATTTGTTGCTCCAATGATAAGAACACCTTGGTTATTATTTGCAAAGCCATCCATCTCTGAAAGAAATTGGCTAACCGTTTTAGAAGCCGAGCTATCTGTTGAATAGTGGCGTTTCCCTGCAAGTGCTTCTAATTCATCAAAAAAGAGAACAGAGGGTGCATTTTGTCGCGCTGTTTCAAAAACAGCCTTAAGTTTTTTTTCCGACTCCCCGATCCACATATCCAAAATATCCGAGATTGCAATATTATAAAAGTTGGTTTTGCACTCACCGGCCGTGGCGCGTGCAAGCAATGTTTTTCCGCATCCGGGGGGGCCATAGAGCAAAACCCCGCCCCCTGCTTTCTTTTTAAATTTCTGAAACAAAGAGGGTTTTTGAAAAGGGAGGATGATTTTTCGATGGATTTGTTTTTTTACATCGCTTAACCCCCCAACATCCTTAAATGTTAGAGAAGACTTTTGAGGCTGAAAAATCGAAAGGTATTCCTCCTCTTCTTCAACCGCCCCTTTTTGTTTCAGGCCCCCGTTAGCGTTTGTTAAAACTCGAAATCCCACGACGTTGCCCGACCGCGTTGTTTGACTTATCGTTGATACACCCTCTTTGAGAGTTTTTTCAAGAGTTGGGTCTTCGAGGATTGGATTAAGAGCGATGGCTGAAAGATAACTCTCAAGACCTTTTTGATAGTGAGATTGAGCCAAATAGGCTCGCGCTCTGATGAGTTTTTCCTCAGCGCTTTCTCCCGAACAGTAAGCCGAGGCGAGGTCAAAGCTCTCTGCTTTCAAAGCAATTTCTCCTGCCAAAACGGTCAATTCAAGGTCTTGAAAATCCTTTGAAGGGTGTTCTTGCAAGTAATCTAAAGCGCTTTGATCGTCACCGTTCTCATGTAATTCTTGCAACAAAATCATAAGCAAGGCCTCGTTCTCAGGGCTTTTTTTATAGGCTATAGAAAGTCGTTTTATCCGATCTAAACTCATAATAATCCTTCAAATTCAATACGTAATAAATATTTCCCCCTAAAAATAACTTGTCCTCAAGAAAAAGTATAGCACAATTAAAAAACTGTCTTTTTAGGGGGGGGATAGCTCGGTCTGATAGGGGGCTCCAAAAAATGTAAGCGCAAAGAGGTTAAACCGTGAGTTTGGACGGCTCGTGCTTTTTTGTCTACTTATCTAAGAAAACAGAGGGGTCAAAAAGGGTTTGAGCCAAGTCATGACCCGCGGTGATTTTATCAAGATTCACAATGGTTTTTTTGTTTTGAGGATCCAAAATGACCCATTGAATTAATTGCAGAGACGGAGATTTTCGGAAAACAAGGGTTAAGGCTCCTAAATCCTCATTTCCTTTTTTGCTGATAGTGAGGAAAATTTTGTTCCCCTCCGCTTTAAAACTTTTAATCTTAAAATTCTTTTGGAATTCGATATGGGGATCCAAAAGGAAGGATGCAGGTGACTGCCCGATGGGGGAATAGGAGAGATCCCTCGTTGCACGATCAATGAAAAAAAGGGTTTCCCCATCGGCCAGAATGACCAACGTAGAGGGTTTATCATAGGTCATGCGAATATGTCCCGGGCGTTTAAGGTATAGCATTCCCGTTGTTAAAGCGCCGTTTTGATCCCATTGCTTAAAGGTCGCTTGAAGGGTTTTTAGGGTATTTAAATAGGATTCTACTTGGGAAAGTTTGACACCGCTATTGTCCGGGGAACTTTGTGTACTTGTGATACCTTGGGTGCAAAACCCGACAAAAATCAGAAGTCTTAGTAAATTAAACGTCATTTTTAGCCTGCCTCATCAATAATAATTTCTCGCTTACCTACGTGATTTGCAGGGGTCACAATATTCGCAGCCTCCATCTGTTCGATGATACGAGCTGCGCGGTTATAGCCGATTTGTAAACGTCTTTGGATAAAGCTTGTTGAAGCTTTGCGTTCATGTCTTACAATGGCGACGGCCTTCATATACAGGTCATCGCCGTCCTCACCGGAGTTTCCTCCAAGGGCTTCCATACCGAGATCTCCGGACTCGTCACATACATTGCTCATGTAATCGGGGGAGCCTTGGCTTTTTAAGAAAGTGACAATGCGTTCAACTTCTTCATCGCTAACGAAAGGACCGTGGATTCGCTGAATGCGGCCGCC
>Ga0210015_1001804_pt1 | contig 20849 bp, 19 predicted proteins | sample CryGeymeta201522_FD_185471 | JGI IMG/M metagenome (GOLD analysis project Ga0210015, IMG submission 185471) | Groundwater microbial communities from Crystal Geyser aquifers in Utah, USA - Crystal Geyser metaG 2015-22 (SPAdes) (version 2) | ecosystem: Environmental > Aquatic > Deep subsurface >... | reverse complement strand
GCGATGGCGATGCTGCGGTATTCGTAGCGCCGCGCGATCAGTTCGAAGAGAACGCCGGTTTCGGCCTGATCCTTTTGGGCATAGGTGATGTCGTCGAGGATGATCAGGTCGAACTTGTCGAGTCTTGCGAGTGCGGCCTCGATGACGAGATCGCGGCGGGCCGCCAGGAGCCTTTGCACCAGATCGCTGGTCCGGGCGTAGAACCCGCGGTGTCCCGCTTCGATCAGGGCATGGCCGATCGCGCACGGGATGTGGGTCTTGCCGGTGCCGGAATTGCCCCCTCTCGTGCATGTAAACATGCACTGCCGGGCAGTGGATGGCGATCAGGTTGCCGCCACCCTCCAGCCAGTCGCCTGCCGCCAAAGCCTCCACCCGGGTGCGCGGCAGGGTCGGCAGCGCCTTGAAGGCGAAGGTGGTCAGCGTCTTGCCGGCCGGCAGCTGCGCCGCGTTCAGGTGCCGCCGGATGCGCCGCATGTCCCGCTCGGCCAGTTCGTATTCCGCCAGCACGGCAAGGAACCGGGCGGCGGGCCGGCCTTCGGCATCGGCGCGCGTGGCGATCTCGGCCCAGAGCTTGTGGAAGCTCGGCAGGCGCAGCGCGGTCAGCATGCTGGGCAGCGTGTGGATGTCAACCTCGCGGGCGGTCATGCGCTTGCCCCCAGCAGAGCGTCGAAGCTGGCCGGTGGCGGGTGAGCGACGGCGACATCCTTGGGCAACGTCATGAGCCTTGGCGCCAGCCGTGACGCCAGGGCCCTGGGGTCTGGCACCTGGCCCGCATCGAGGTCTGCCGCCAGCAGATGCGCCAGTTCCGCCCAGGCCCGGTCATGCGCGATGACCAGCAGCTCGACCATCCGGCGGCAGGCGTCCCGTCGCGGCAGATCCCGTTGCAGCACCTTCCAGGCTGCGGCGTATTCGGTCCGGGGGAACAGGCTGTCGCCGTAGATCGAACCCCACAGGGCCTGCGGTTTGCGCCGCAGGGCATGGATGACATACTGATAATTGATGACATGAACGCGGTGACCATCCCCGCGACCACGGGCCCGGGGGTGTGTAACGACCAGGGTGCCGCCAAGAATCGCCTCGATGCGATCATCGTAAAGGTGGACGCGCAGACGTTGCCCGATCAGTTGCGACGGGGCGCTGTAGAAGATGCTCCTGACCAGGAAGCCGCCGGTCCGCGAGACCGGCACGACGATCTCGGTAAAGTCTGTCGTGCGCCGCTGCGGCAAAGGCTTCAGGTGGGCCCTTTCCGCCTGAACGGCCGCCGCCCGCTGCCGGTTGCGCCGGGCCATCAGCATGTCGACGAAACGCCGGTAGTCCGCGACGCAGGCAAAGTCGCGTCTGCCGCGCAGGATCAGCGCCTGCTTGATGGCCTTCTTGAGATGCCGGTTCTGCGATTCCACCGCGCCGTTCTCGTGGGCCTCGCCACGATTGTTGCGGAAGGCGGCCGAGAGGCTGTCGGTGCGGTGGTTTTGCGGCGCACCGCCCAGCGACCAGAGAGCCTGCTGAAGGTTCTCGGCCAGCGCCATGAAACTTTCCCCGCCCAGAACCACACCGACATGCTCCCAACGGCTGTAGACCATGACGAAGTGGTAAAGCAGGTGCGGGAACGCCTGACCTGCGATCGTCACCTCCAGTTCCTCGGCATGGGTGAAGTCCGACTGGGCCATGTATCCCGGCTCGGGCGTCTGGCGGAAGATGATGTCGTGTTCGGGTCCGTTCAGCGCCCGCCATTGCCGCACACGCCGCTCAAGAGTGCGCCGGATACGATCGTCAGGAAACGCCACAGGGTGCAGACCCTGAAGGTGGCGCAGCAGGGTGACGGCCTACAACGCGCTGTCATTCTCAAGCAGGCGGAGGAGATCGTTTTCCCAGTAGCATTCAAAGGGATCGGATACCGTGCGCCCGTGAACGATCTTGCGGTTCGAGGGATAAGTCGGATCGACATCAAAGCGGCGCGCCGTCCGCTCACTGAATCCGGCACGGGCGGCCGCAGTGCGCTGGCTGTGGCTTTGGAGGCCGGTCATGTATAATCTCAATTGCTGGTCGGTGATGGGTTTGTAGGCCAACCCGGATCCTCCGTTTGAACGCAGAGGCTTCCGGCTTACCAACCCGCAGCGACCAGCACCCCCCGAAATCAATCAGGCCGGTGGGGATACACGAGCGCACCCTGGGCCAACAACTGGCCAGCTTGAGTTTTCATCGGCTTTCGGTCCGTCTGCGGAATCCGATCCCGATGCCGAGGCAATGAACGCCCACCTCATCGAGATATCCAAGACAGTCGCCGAGGGCGCGCACGCCATCCTCGTGCTCGACAGCGCCGGCTGGCTTGGCGCAAAGGCCCTGCGCATCTCCGAAAACATCACGCGCCTGATACTCCCGCCCCATGCCCCGGAACTCAACCCGATCAAGAATGTCCGGGCGGAGCTGCGCGCCAACCGGCTGGCCATCTCCGTCTGCAAGAGCGCGGCGCAGATCGTCAACCGATGCTGCGATCCCTGGAACGTCTTTGCCAACGACATCAATACCGCCCGATCCATCTCCAACCGCGACTACGCCAAAGCGGTCAGAGATCAGGGCCGTTGGTATCAGGCCAGCGTTTCCGGCAGGCTCAGCCCGCGCAACACTGCCTCGGTCGGCATCGCAGCTTTGCCCGCGCGCTGCGCCTCGGCCACCTCGACAGCGCCCGCGCCACAGGCCACGGTGAACCCGCCCAGCACCGTCCCCGGCGCACCATGCCCCGGCGCCAACCGGGCGCGCAACAGCTTCACCCGCTCGCCCGCCACATCGCACCAAGCCCCCGGCGTGGGCGACAACCCATTGATCTGGCGCAGAACCTCGACCGCCGGGCGGGCCCAATCCACCCGCGCTTCGGCCTTGTCGATCTTGGCGGCATAGGTCACGCCCTCGGTCGGCTGCACCTCGGCCCGCAATCCGTCAAGCCGCCTCAATGCGTCAACGATCAACTCCGCCCCGATCCGCGACAGCCGGTCATGCAGATCGCCCGTGGTCGCTTCTGCACCAATCGGCGTCGCGGCGCGCAACAGGACGGGGCCGGTGTCCAGCCCCGCCTCCATCTGCATGATACACACGCCAGTCTCGGCATCCCCCGCCATCACCGCCCGGTGGATCGGCGCCGCCCCGCGCCAGCGCGGCAGCAGCGAGGCGTGGATGTTCAGACAGCCGCGCCCCGGCGCATCCAGCACAGCGCGCGGCAGGATCAACCCATAGGCCACCACCACAGCAACATCCGCGTTCAGCGCCGCAAACGCCGCCTGTTCCTCAGCCCCCTTCAGCGAAACCGGGTGGCGCACCGGCAGCCCCAGCGCCTGCGCCCTTTCATGCACCGGTGTCAAACGGTCTTTCTTGCCCCGCCCCGCCGGGCGCGGCGGCTGGCTATATACACATGCCACTTCGTGCCCCGCCGTTATCAGGGCCTCCAGCACCGGAACCGAAAACCCCGGCGTCCCCATGAACACGATCCGCATGGTCCGTTCCCCGTTTCTTCTTTGAAAAAATACTCCCGCCGGAGGCATCCGACACCGGCCATCAACGCGCCTTTCCGGCCCTTTTCAACAACATCGTCCGCTTGATCCGGCTCAGCCTGTCGAAATACATCCGCCCGTCCAGATGGTCGATCTGGTGCTGGACGCTGGTCGCCCACAGCCCGACGAAATCGCGCGTCTCGTCGGCCCCGTCCGTGTTCAAGAACCGCACGCTCACCGCCCGTGGCCGACTGATCGCCGCCCAGACACCCGGCAGGTTGGGCGAACCTTCTTCGTGGATCCGCGGTTGCACGCTGGCGTGCAGCACCTCGGGGTTGGCCATGCGCACAGCCTGCCCGCGCCCCTCGGACGCATCCACGACCACAAGGCGCAGCATCACCCCCAACTGCGGCGCAGCCAGGCCGACACCGGGCATGGCCTCCATCGCTTCGACCATCTCGTCCCACAGCGCGCGCACCGCGTCGGTGATATCCGTCACCGGGGTGGCAGGGGTACGCAGGCGCGGGTCGGGCCACATGACAAAGGGGCGCGCCATCAGGTCAGGAACCCGGCCTCAAGACTGGCGCGCAATTCGGGCGCGACCCGGTCGAAAATCACGATTCCGTCCAGATGGTCCAGCTCATGCTGGGCACAGGCGGCGGCGAATCCATCCAGATCGGCGCGGTGATCCTGCCCCGTCACATCCTGCCAAACCAGAGTGATCGCAGCGGGGCGGGTGATCTGCATCGGCGTGTCCGGGATCGACAGACAGCCTTCCTCGGCGGTGACCACCACATCACCTGCCTGCACGATCACCGGATTGATACAAACAAACGGATCGGGCGCGCCGGTTTTCCACGCCACATCCATCACGAACATCCGACAGGTTTGCCCCACCTGTGGCGCCGCCAGACCCCGCCCCGGCGCTGCATACATCGTATCCAGCATATCCTGCGCCAACGCCGCCAGCGCCGCGTCGAACATCCGCACTGGTGCACAACGCAGGCGCAACACCGGATCGGGCCACAACCGGATCGGCAAGATCACGCACGCATCCGTTCACGTTTCAGCTTCACCATCTTGCGGGTGATCATCTGGCGCCGCAGCGGCCGCAGGTAGTCGATGAACAACTTGCCATCCAGATGATCGATTTCATGCTGCACACAGGTTGCCCATAACCCGTCAAACCGCTCGGCCTGTTGCGTCATTTCCAGATCGTGCCAGCATACCTCGACCGCAGAGGGGCGTTCCACCTCGCCATATTGCTCGGGGATCGACAGGCAACCTTCCTCATAGACCGATCTTTCGTCGGATGCCCAGGTGACTACAGGGTTCAGCATCACGATGGGGCGCGGCGCGCTGCCCTTGTCCTTGACGCAATCCAACACGATCAACCTCTGCATCGCCCCCACCTGAGGTGCGGCCAGACCAACGCCGGGTGCGTCGTACATGGTTTGCAGCATATCCGCCGCCAGCGACCGCAAGGCGGGTGTAACCCCCTGTACAGGGGCGGCGGGTTTCTTCAACCGCGGATCTGGATGGATGAGTATGTCAAGCAGGGCCATAGGCGCGATTTAAGCGCGCAGGCGCGAATATTCAACATCTGAAAACCTGATCCCCCGCCGACCTGTGAAACCACGCTGACCGCCGCCTTGGCGATCCAACTCAAACGATTGGGCCTTTACCCCGCCCGCCGCTTGCTTAGGCTGAACGGTGCCCAGCAAAGGACAGATCATGAGCTTTGACGACATCATCGACCGCCGCAACACCCATTCCGCCAAGTGGGACGGAATGCAAAATCTCTATGGGGTTTCGCCCGACGATGGCATCTCGATGTGGGTGGCGGATATGGATTTCCGCGTCCCCCGTGTCGCGCTGGACGCAATGCAGGCGGCGGTGGACCACGGCGTGTTCGGCTATTTCACCGATGAACGCGATTATCGCGGCGCCATCTGCTGGTGGATGGAAAATCGCCACGGCTGGGCCGTTCAGCCCGAGTGGATCTTCACCACATTCGGCCTTGTCAACGGCACGGCAGTTTGCCTGGAAACCTTTACCGCCCCGGGCGACGGCGTTGTGCTGTTCACGCCAGTCTATCACGCCTTCGCCCGGGTGATCCACAGTGCCGGGCGCACGGTGACCGAATGCGAAATGCCCCGCGACGCCGCAGGCCAGTACAGGCTGGACATCGCCGCCTGGGATTCGCAGATGACCGGCCGCGAAACGATGGCGATCCTGTGTTCGCCCCACAACCCCGGCGGCCGGGTCTGGACGAAGGCCGAGTTGGAGCAGATTGCAGATTTCGCCCGGCGTCATGACCTGATTCTCGTATCGGACGAAATTCACCACGATCTCGTCTATGCCCCTCACTGCCACATCCCGATCGCCACGCTCGACGGCATCGCGGATCGGCTGGTCACCATGACCTCTCCCAGCAAGACGTTCAACCTGGCCGGGCTGCATGTCGGCAACGTAATCATCTCTGACCCCGATCTGCGCACCCGCTTTGCCGCGCGCATGGCCGGCCTGGGGCTGTCCGCAAACTCTATCGGTCTGCTGGCCGCGACGGCGGTCTATTCGCCTGCGGGGGCGTCCTGGGTTGACGATTTGATAACCTATCTCGACGGCAATCGCTTGGTGTTCGAGGCCGGGGTGAATGACATCCCCGGTCTCTGCGCCGCCCCCCTTGCCGCAACCTATCTCAGTTGGGTCGATTTCTCGGGCACCGGCATGGACACCGCCGAAATCACCCGCAGGGTAACGAAAGACGCCCGGATCGCCGCAAATTATGGCGCAACCTTCGGCAAAGGCGGCGAAGGTTTCCTGCGCTTCAACCTTGCCACGCCACGCGCCCGCGTCGTCGATGCCGTGACGCGCCTGCAGGCCGCCTTTGGCGACCTGCAATAGGGGGCGGCCCTGCGGGCCGTTTGGGGCTTTGCCCCTTGCCCCCAAGGTATTTTCGGCAAGAAAGAGACAAACGTTCAGCTTTTGTTAACGGCGTTTATGCCAAGGTGGCTCTACGGTACAGGCTGAGGAGCCGATGACCGTGCAAGGAAGAGACGCCCCGCCGGACGACACTGCGTTACGGTGGGGCGCGCCTTGCTGTTTCTTTCTTGCTTCAAATACCTGAAGCGCGCGAGACCGCGCAGCGAGCGAGCGCGCCAAAAGGCGACGCACACAGGTGCAGCGCATTTCTTTCAGGTACCTTGCACACTTGACTTCGACGGCAATCGCGACGATGTAACCACCAATCGCCGCCCTCTGCCGCGTGAGCAGAGCGTCCCGTTCCGGGACCATTCAAGGGGCCGCAACACACTCCGTTTCCCACATCACGCAGGGGGGGCAGCGCTTTGACGGCTTGGGGGACATCCGGTTCCGAAGGTCAGATCGCGGCGCAACCTGCTTGTCGGCCCGGCTTTCCGGCTCTGGCTTGCGTTTCACGCGGCGCGCCGTCATGTCGCCGCCCAAAGGATTTTCCATGGATTTCGATATGCTGGGCCTGTCGCCCAAGATCGTTGCAAACCTCGCCACCCTCGGCATCACCGACCCGACGCCGATTCAGAAACAGGCCATTCCCCACGCCATGAACGGTCGTGATGTGATGGGTCTGGCACAGACCGGCACCGGCAAGACCGCTGCTTTTGGCCTGCCGCTGATCCACGCTCTGTCCAAGATCGGTGCCAAGCCAAAGCCGCGCGGCGTGTACGGCCTGATCCTGGCGCCCACGCGCGAATTGGCAAACCAGATCGCCGAGAACCTGCGCAGTTATACCGGCGGGTCGCACCTGTCGGTGGCCATCGTCGTGGGCGGGATGAGCATCAACCGCCAGATCAACCGGTTGGAGCGGGGCGTCGACCTGTTGGTCGCCACGCCCGGCCGGTTGATGGACCTGCTGGATCGCAAGGCCGTCACCCTGGGCGACGCCAAATTCCTGGTGCTGGACGAGGCCGACCAGATGCTGGACCTCGGTTTCATCCACGCGCTGCGCAAGATCGCGCCGCTGTTGGCAAAGGACCGACAGACCATGCTGTTCTCGGCCACGATGAACAAGCAGATGGCTGAGATCGCCGCCGCCTATCTGACCGATCCGGTGCGCGTCGAAGTGTCGCGCCCGGGTCAGACCGCCGACAACATCACCCAAGTTGTGCACTATATCGCCCAGTCGGAAAAGCAGGGCCTGCTGATGGAACTGCTGAAAAAACACCCGGACGAGCGGGCGCTGGTGTTCGGGCGCACCAAGCATGGCTGCGAAAAGCTGATGAAAAACCTGGATCGTGCCGGGTTCTCGACCGCCTCAATACACGGCAACAAAAGCCAGGGCCAGCGCGACCGCGCCATCGCCGATTTCAAGGCGGGCAAGATCAAGGTGCTGGTCGCCACCGACGTGGCCGCGCGGGGCATCGACATTCCCGAAGTGATGTTCGTCTATAATTATGAACTGCCCAACGTACCCGAAAACTATGTGCACCGCATCGGTCGCACCGCCCGTGCCGGGGCCAGCGGCCAGGCCATCGCCTTTTGCGCGCCCGATGAGATGCCCTTCCTCAAGGACATCGAGAAAGTGGTGAAGTCCTCGCTCGATGTGGCATCGGGCCACCCGTGGGAGGTCGTCGGCGCTGCCAAGCCGGCCCGCCGTCGCGGCGGCGCCGGAGGTGGCGGAGGCGCCGGAAAACCCCAGGGGATGGGCCGCGGCAAACCCCAAGGCGCAAAACCGGCCAGCACGGGTGCCCCCCGGCGGCGGCGTCGGGCAGCCTGAGGCGTTCATCAACCCTGCGCCTTCTCTTTGCTAGAAATACTCAAAAGCCCCCGGCGCACCATCGCCGGGGGCTTTTTCAACAGTTGGCCACCCCACGCACACTGCGCCCGCGCATGTGGGGCATTACCCCGGCCTCATCCATCGGATATAGCATTTTCCTTCACCAGCAGCCTGCCGGTTACCTCAACCTGAAAATCGACCGACCCGAAGCGGAGCACGGTGCCAGCCCTGGCCTTGATCCGGGCATTCAGGGCGCGCAATTCATCGGCAGTCAAATGCCAGCGGCGGTAATATTCGTTATCACCGCACAGAACGGTTGAAAGAAACGTCAGATGTCGCGCCCGATCACGCCTGCCGTCGGTGCGGGCTCATCCGGCGCGAAATCCAGCGGCGCGCGGTCGGTGACGGGTGGGTTGCGCTTGAACTCATACAACATTTCGTCGCCGTCCTGACCACTGGCCACGATCAGGCAATATCCGATATGACGCGATCCGTCGTACAGATCGACATGGCCACGCAAACGTGGTGCATCACCGGACAATACGGCAAAGCCCTGATCCGAATATCGCAGCAGGGCAAAGTTCTGGCCGCCAACCTTGACACGCATCCGTGTCTTGTGGCCCGGCGCGTCGCGGCGTGCGGCGTTCAAGCCATCTTGCACGTCTTGGGGCAGGAATTCCAACATGGCGTCTCCGGCTCGGCTCTGGCTGCAACATTCGTCATGGCACACCCCTGCGTCAAGGATTCGGGCAGACCGCCAGTTCACAAGACACGAATTTGATGACAGTCCGGTTAACCCTGCACCTTTGGCCGCAAAACATGCGGCATTGCCGGATCATACAACGCCGAATCGCGGAAATCCTGCACCTCGCCCATCGCCGGCCCCACCAGGATCAGTGCGGTGCGGGTGATCTTTTCATCGCGCACCTTGCCGCGGATGTCGGCCAGCGTGCCGCGCAGGAACATCTGGTCGGGCCAGCCCACGCGATAGGCCACCACGACCGGACAATCTGCCCCGTAATGGGGCACCAGCACGCGCTCGATCTCGCGCAGGTTGCGGATGCCAAGGTGAATCGCCAGCGTCGCACCGGTGCGGGCGAAGTTTTCAAGGGTTTCACCGGCGGGCATCGAGGTGGATTTCATCGAAACCCGGGTCAGGATGATCGACTGGGCCACCTCGGGGATGGTCAGCTCCTGGCCCAATGCGGCGGCGGCGGCGGCATAGGCGGGCACGCCGGGAATGATTTCATACGGGATACCATCGGCACGCAGCCGACGGATCTGTTCGGCAATCGCCCCGTACAGCGACGGATCGCCGGAATGGACCCGCGCCACATCCTGCCCCTTGGCGTGGGCGGCGCGGATCGCGGCGTGGGTTTCGTCCAGTGTCATGGAGGCCGTGTCCTGCACCAACGCCCCCTCAGGCGCGCCCGCCACCACCTGTTCCGGCACAAGTGAACCTGCATACAGGCAGACCGGACAGGCGGCGATGCGTTTCTGCGCCTTCAGCGTCAAAAGCTCGGGGTCGCCCGGCCCCGCCCCGATGAAATAGACCGTCATGTCATCCTCTTTTCCGTTGAACTTGACTCGCCCCGGCCCTGCGCCGACAACTGCCGTCATGACGACATCCAACGCCCCGCGCTGCTGCTGCCCTGACACCCTGCGCCGCGCCCCGGCGGCCGCACCCGACCATCCGGCGCAACCCGACATCGCCTTGCGCGACTGTGTGGCGGTGCGCGGTGGCATGGGGTGGATCGGCACCGACCGGCCCCTGATCCTGCCCGACGAAGAATCGCCGCTGCGTCGCACCCGGCTGAAAGACCTGTGGTGGGAACGCGGCACCACCACAAACGCCGCCTTTGCCCGGTTCACAGCCGCCACCGGATATCGGACCGAGGCGGAGCGGTTCGGCTGGTCCTTCGTGTTCTGGGCACAGGTGCCCGAGGCGGTTCCGCTGACACAGGCCGTCGACGGGCTGGAATGGTGGCGTCGCGTCGATGGCGCCTGCTGGCACCACCCCACCGGCCCCGATGGCCCGCCCGCCGACGACGCGCACCCGGTGGTGCATGTGTCCTGGGCCGATGCCCGCGCCTATGCCGCCTGGGCCGGGGGCCGGCTGCCGCGTGAGGCCGAATGGGAACACGCGGCGCGGGGTGGCCTGGGCGATGCGCGCTATCCCTGGGGCGACACCGCGCCCGACGACACCGCGCATCTGCCCTGCAACATCTGGCAGGGAAATTTCCCGCACCACAACACCTGCGCCGACGGTTTCGCCGCCACCGCCCCCGCGATCAGCTTTGCGCCCAATGGCTATGGCCTGTTCAACATGGTCGGCAATGTCTGGGAATGGTCGGCAGAGCCATTCCGCCTGCGCAGCCTGAAAAAGGCCGCCCAAGGCGCCCACCCCCATGGGCCGCGCAAGCTGTTGAAAGGCGGGTCGTTCCTGTGCCACGCGTCGTACTGCCACCGCTACCGCATCGCCGCGCGCACCGGAAACACCCCCGACAGCGCGACGACCCACATGGGATTCCGCGTCGTCTATGACACCGCCCCCTGATCCTGAACCGGTGCCAGATCGCCGTCTATCTTGCGGGCATAACCGCGCGGCGTGAACATGCGCGGCCCTTCGCCCAACTGTGCCAGCCGCGATTGCGACGACCCCACCAAAACAACGGTCAGCATGTCCACCTCGTCCACCTGCAAGTCGGCAAGCCGACGATAGCGGACCTGTTCCTCGGGGCGGCCAAGGGAACTGGCCAGCATCACGGGCGTATCCGCCGGGCGATGACGCAACAGAATATCCCGCGCCTCGGCCAGCAGGGTACGGCGGCGCTGTGACACCGGATTGTAAAAGGCGACGACGAAATCGCCCTCGGCCGCCGCCTGCAAGCGACGCAGGATGTCAGCGCGCGGCGTCAACAGATCACTCAGCGATATGGCACAGAAATCATGGCCCAACGGTGCCCCCGCCCGCGCCGCCGCACCCTGCAACGCCGAAACGCCCGGCGAACACACCACCTCGACCCGGCGGGCGGCATCGCTGACACCGTGGGGGCCGCGGTCCAACAGTTCGAACACCAGCGCACCCATGGCATAGATCCCCGCATCGCCACTGCACACCAACGCCACGTTGCGCCCCTCGCCCGCCCGTTCCAGCGCATAGCGACACCGGTCTTCCTCGCCGCCCAACGGGAAATCATGGCGCGCCTTTCCGGCCGCCAAAGACCCCAGCAGATCAATGTACAGACCATATCCCACCAGTTCATCCGCCTCGGCCACAAGGCGCGACACCTCGGGCGTGCGCCAACTGGCCTGCCCCGGCCCGATGCCCACAACCGACAGACGCCCCCGCGCCCGGCCGCGCAGGGCGGTGATCGGCTGTGCCGCCTTGGCCAGCGCACAGGTCGCCATCGCGCTTTTGCGCTTGGGCTGGGCCAGCACCGCGTCGGCGCCTGCCCCGGCCAGGGCCGCGCCCTCGCTCACGCCATGGCACCCGACCTCGGCGAACACCACGGCGCTGGGATGGGCCAGGCGCGGCCTTTCCACCTCAAGCGCGGGCGCGGCAAACAGCCGCAAAGGCAGGCCCAGCGTTGCGGCCAGCGCCAGTACCGCAGGCTCATCCGCCTTCAGATCAAGGGTGCAGATCGCGGCAATCGCCCCCGGCGCCACCCCCGCGTCCTTCAGCATACCCTGCACCAACGTCGCCAGTTCATCAACAGGACAGCCCCGCGCGCAGCCAACCCCCAACACGAACCGCCGGGGATGAAAGGTCAGCCGCCCGGGCACCGCAGGCGCGGTTGTCACGTCGATTTCAACCGCCTCGCCCGTGCCCGCCACCGGCAATCCGGCCAGCCAAGGTGCCGCGCCGCGCACCACTGCGCCAGCCCCGGCCAGCAACCGCGCCATGGCATCCTTTGCCAATTCGGGTGTGCCCACCACCCAGCCCTCGGGCGGTTCGTCCAGTGCCACGCCCAGCGCCACATCGCCCGCCGTCGTCACCGCCGCCACTGCGCCCAGCCCTTCGGCAATCCGCCGCGCCAGCCGGTTCGCGCCGCGATGCCCACCCAAAAGCGGCACCACGACCGCGCCATCGTCGGAAACCGACAGCACCGGCGGCTCGGCCCGCTTGTCGGTCAGCAAAGGTGCGACGGCGCGGATCAGGATGCCGCTTGCACAGACCCCGACAATCGGCACCCCGGCGGCGAACAGTTCGCGCGCGTGGTCCAAGGCGTTGTCGAAAAACCAATCGGCACGGTCCACCCGCCCCGCGCGGCCATGCAGCGCGCCCCCCAACAGCGCCGCCGCCCGGTGCGCCACCGCCTCGCCCGAGCGCGACAAGCACATTACAACAGGCGTCACAGCCATGGGTCGGCCCCCTTGGTCAGCAGGATCATCGAAAAATACGGTGCCACCTCAGGCGCCTCGGCCAGCGGGCACACCACCTCGTCGGCCAGCGTCGCTCGGGCGACATACATCGCCTGCCCCGCCAGCCCCAGATCGTCCAGCACCGCGCGGATCTTGCCCAGATGCCGACCCAGCTTCATGATTACCACGCTTTCAGCACCCGCAATCCGGTCGCGCAACTCGGTCTCGGGCAAGGGGCCGGGCAGGATCGTCACCCGCTCATTGCGCGCGGCCAAAGGCATTGCCGCCCGCGCGGCACAGGCGGTGACCGAGGTCACACCCGGCACCACCTCAACCTTGAAACGCGATACCAGACGCGCGTGCAGATACATGAACGAACCATAGAAGAACGGATCGCCCTCGCACAGGCACACCACATCGCGCCCCTCGTCCAGCACCGCCGCGATCCGCGCCGCGCCATCGTCATAGGCGGCCTGCGCCGGTGCGCGGTCCACACTCATCGGCACGTCAATGACAATTTCCTCGGTCCCTGCCGCGATCAGCCCGGCGGCGATCGACCGCGCGAAACTGGCCCCCCCCGCAAGGGTGGGATAGGCCACCACTGCGGCCCCACCGATCAGCCGCGCCGCCCTCAGCGTCATCAACTCGGGGTCGCCCGGCCCGACGCCGACACCATACAGAACGCCGCTCACGCTGCCGCGCCCCTGTCTCTTTCTTGCTTCAAATACCTGAATCCCACGCCAGCAAACCGGTTCATCGCTTGATCAGGCTCAGCTGCGTCACCGGCATTGCCGGACGCCAACCGCGATAACCGCCGACAGGCTCGGCGCGGTGCACCTGTACCTTCACCAGATCACCGCCATGCGCCGCGTGCAGCGCCAGAAGCTGCGCCTCGGATTCGAGGGTGACGGCATTGGTCACCAACCGGCCCAGCGGCTTCAACGCTGCCCAGGCCGCCGAAAACACCCCGTCATCCAGCCCGCCACCGATAAAGATCGCATCCGGTGCCGGCAGGCCGGTCAGGGCGGCGGGCGCCGCGCCTTCGATCAGGTGCAACTGCGGCGTGCCGAGGGCAAGCGCATTGGCGGCGGCCATGGCGCGGCGGTCGGCGCGCGGCTCGATCCCGATGGCGCGGGCATAGCGGGCGGCGCGCATCCATTCCACCGCCACCGACCCGCAGCCCGTGCCGATGTCCCACAACAGCGCCCCGCGCATCGGCATCAGTTTCGCAACCGTGACGGCGCGCACTTCCTGCTTGGTCATCGTGCCGTCATGCTGGAACAGGGCGTCGGCCAGCCCCGGCACCCGCGGCATCAGCGCGGCATCGGGGGCGGCGACACATTCAACGGCAAGGGTATTGAACGCCGGCACTTCATGCGACCAGGTTGCGGCAATGCCGTCGAACCGCTGTTCGTCCGCGCCCCCCATGGCGGCCAGCACTGTCATCGGGCTTTGGCCAAAGCCACGCTCGGTCAGGAAACCGGCGATCTGCGCCGGGGTCTGCGCCCCCGTCGTCAGGATCAGCAGCCGCACATCGGGCTGGATAAAGGCGATCATCTGTTCCACCGGGCGGCCATGCACCGTCAGCGTCTCGACATCCGCCATCGACCAACCCATCCGCGCGGCGGCCAGTTGAAACGCCGAAAGCTGCGGGTGGAACACGATTTCGCCGGTGGCCATGGCGCGCCCGATCCGTGCGCCGACCGAAAACCACAAAGGATCGCCCGTCGCCAGAACAACCACCCGCCGCCCTCGAAATCCCGCCAGCATGTCGATCAGCGCGTCAAAAGGCGAAGGCCAGGCGACACGTTGCGCTGTCACGCTGTCAGACAAACGGTGGTGCCGGTCGCCGCCGACGATGATTTCGGCAGCTTCAAGAATGGCGCGGGTGGCGGGGGCAAGGCCCGCCATGCCGTCTTCACCGATACCGACAATATGCAACCAGGGGGGGGTCATCGGACATCTCCTTTGGCGTCACCGGGTGGCGCGGTGTGCAGACCTGCAGCCAGGGCATTGACCGCAGCGCTGGCCATGGCCGAACCGCCCCGCCGCCCGCGCAGCGCGACAAAATCGCAGCCCCGTGGATGCCCCGCCAGTTCCGCCTTGGATTCAGCAGCCCCGACGAACCCAACGGGAAAGCCGAGAATCACCGCCGGTTTGGGCCAGCCTGCGTCGAGCCGCTCCAACAGGTGGAACAGAGCGGTGGGGGCATTTCCAATGGCCACCACCGCGCCTTCGACATGATCACGCCATGCCTCGACAGCCGCCGCTGAACGGGTTGTGCCGCTCCATGCCGCCCGCGCTGCGGTATCGGCATCGTTCAGCGTACAGATCACCGGATTGGCTGATGGCAGGTGGCGGCGGATGATACCGGCCGCCACCATTTCGCAATCGCACAAAACCGGCACCCCCCTAGCCAGCGCCGCCTGTCCCGCCGCAAAGGCGCCCGCCGAAAACGCCAGACGGTCAGCAATCTCGACCATGCCGCAGGCGTGGATCAGCCGCACCACCAGAGCATCCAGCCCCGGCGGAAAGCGATCCAGCCGCGCCTCGGCCCGCACCTTTGCGAAGCTTTGCGCATAAATCGCAGCAGGGTCTTTTTCGTAGGGGCGCATCGGACTTTCGGGGGTTCGGGCCAGTGGCGGGGGCGGATGCCTCCGGCGGGAGTATTTTTACAAAGAAGAAGCCGGCTCAGGGTTTTGTCTTGCGCACGCTTTCCGGGCCATGCGGGTGTTTGGCATGGGGATAAGGGGCGTGGTGGTGATCGTGGGCGTGGTGGTGATCGTGTGGATGGTCATGGTGGTGATGCGCATCCTGGGATACGAGGCGGCAAAGGCCGGTGCAAAAAGTATCGCACAGCGTGCAGTCGGCGACATTGCTGCCCGGCGCGCTGGCGCCCTGGCCTTCGACGTGATGGTGGTGGCTTTGCTGCACCGCGCCCACCTCGGCCTCGAATCCCAGAACCTTTGTGCGGTATTTGCACAGCACGCAGGTGGGGGGTGGCGTTCCCGCAAAGGCGGGGTGGGTGCGGTCTTCGGGGCGGATGTGGCGATGCCGCCCATCCTCAAGCGCCAGCACCTGTTCACGGTAAGCGCAAAGCGCGCAGTTGGGCGGCGGATTGGCGCCGTCCTGTTCCAGCACACGTTCGGCGAAGGTTTCCAGTACCTTGTCGTGGTCGTTCAGGTAACCGGCCTTGACGAACTGGATCTCGGGGTGGCGCGCCGCCGCCTGATCGGTGAAACCATAGATCCGGTCGATCAGGATGCCGGTGAACAGGAAATACGGGAATACGACAATGCGTTTATAGCCCAGTTTCGCGGCATGGCTCAGGCAGGGTTCGACCAGCGGGAAGGTAACGCCGGAATACCCGGTTTCGACCCAGCCGAACCCCAGCCCTTCGTGCAACATCCGGGCGATCTTGGCCACATTGCCATTGGCATCGGGATCGGACGCGCCGCGCCCGATGACCACGAGGCAGGTGTCGTGCAGCGGGATGTCGCCGTGTTCGGCATTGGCGCTTGCGACCGCTTGCATCACCCGGGCCCCGGCGGCGGCGATCATTTTCGGATCGATCCCCAGTTCGCGGCCGTAATGCACCACCAGCCCGTGTTGCGCGGCATAGGTGTTCAGCACTGTGGGGATGTCGTTCTTGGCGTGCATCGCCGCGAACAACATGCCCGGCACGGCAAGGATACGATCACAGCCCGCCGCGCGCAGCCGGTCCAGACCATCGCGAATCACCGGGTTGGCAAATTCGAGATAGCCGTAATCGACCATCCAGTCGACAGGCAGGTAGCCGGGCAGCTTGTGTGCCAGCACCGCGAATTCATCCACCGCCGCCTGGCTGCGCGACCCGTGACCGCAGATCATCACACCGGTTTTCATGCTTTGGCCTCGTCTTCTGCCTGCGAATCGGCGTCGGGGTCGGGCGCGGCGTCATCGTCGCGCTTGCCTTTCCAGGCCGCCCAGAGCCCGAGGGTGACGGCGATGCCGATGGCCGCGCCCGCGATCCAGTGATCGTGGCCCGCATATTCGCCCAGGTGGCCCACATGGGCCAGAGCGGCGCCCGGAAACAGGATCAGAAAAACGGTCAGACGCATCGCATATCCTTTCACAGTTGCCCGTGGGCCGGATCGATGCGCGGGGTGTGTCCCCGGCTGACGATGCGCAGAGCGGGCCCCCTGCCTGGGTCGGCCTGCCCTGTGCCACCTGTCCGGCCCCTGAGGGCGTCGTCACCCAGCTGTATACGGGCCATGCCCCGACGCCGCAATGGTGGATGCGGCGGACGCGGCAATCTGTGCGTTATCGCACAGAGCACCTGCAAGGAGCGAGGTGTTGTGCAATCGCGTGATGGGATAAGGTAACGATGCAAGAAGGGGAGAGCGCATGGGACAATTGGTTGACGGCATCTGGCATGACACCTGGTACGACACCAAGGAAAGCGGCGGCGCCTTCGTGCGGTCAAACGCCAGTTTCCGCAACTGGATCACCGCCGATGGCAGTGCGGGCCCATCGGGCGAGGCTGGGTTCAAGGCCGAGGCGGGGCGCTATCACCTGTATGTCTCGTATGCCTGTCCCTGGGCGAACCGGGCGCTGTTCTTTCGCGCGCTGAAGGGGCTGGACAATCTGATCGACGTTTCGGTCGTGCATCCCGACATGTTGTCGGAAGGGTGGAGCTTTGCGACCGATTTTCCGGGAACCACCGGCGACAGGCTGTACGATCTGCCGTTTGCGCGGGATATTTACCTGAAGGCCAAGCCCGACATGAGCGGACGGGTGACCGTGCCAATCCTGTGGGACAAACAGCGCGAAACGATCGTCAGCAACGAAAGTTCTGAAATCATCCGGATGTTCAACAGCGCCTTTGACAGGCTGACCGGCAACACCGACGATTTCTGGCCCGCAGCCCTGCGCGCGGAGATCGAACCGGTGAACGCACGCATCTATGACACCGTGAACAACGGCGTGTACAAGGCCGGCTTCGCCACCACGCAATCGGCCTATGACGCCGCCGTGGGGCCATTGTTCGACAGCCTGGACTGGCTGGAGGGGCTGTTGGGCGACCGGCGTTACCTGATGGGCGAGAAAATAACCGAGGCGGACTGGCGGTTGTTTTCAACGCTGGTGCGGTTCGATCTGGTGTATCATCTGCATTTCAAATGCAATCGAAAGCGGATCATCGACTATCCGAACCTCTGGGCCTATACTCGCGAATTGTACCAATGGCCCGGCATCTCCGGAACGGTGCATTTCGGCCATATCGTGCGACACTATCATTACAGCCACGACACGATCAATCCCAACAGGATCATTCCGATCAACCCTGTGCTGGATTGGTGGACGCCGCACGGTCGGGGGTAAACTGCCGTGGGGGCTGTGCCGGCCGCCAGGGGCGGATTTGAGTATTTGAAGCAAGAAGAAGCCGGGCGCGGACAATCACGGCCGCGTCCCGGCCGTGTCAGTCGGCCCATTCCCAGGCGTTGGTGAATTCGCCCAACACATGACCGACGGTATCATCTTCGCGGGCATCGCCCCTCGCGATCCGCGCCACCAGACCGCGTTTCTTGTCCTCGACCACCTCGGCCACCCGGGCGCCGACCCCTGCCGCCTTCAGCGCGTCGTCATAGACCCGGCTGATGGCGCGGCGGCGCAGGTCGGGTTTGAACACCTTGCCCACGGCGGTTTTCGGCATTTCAGGAATGATCTCGATGTATTTCGGCTGGGCGGCGCGTTCGCGCACGTTCTGGCGGGCATGTTCCATCAGGGTTTCGACCGTGCAATCCGACCCCGCCACCAGTTCGACATAGGCGCAGGGCAGTTCGCCTGCAAAGGCGTCGGGCTGACCGATGGCGCCGACCATCGCCACGGCTTCGTGACCGGCCAGCGCCTCTTCGATCTCGGCGGGGTCGATGTTGTGGCCACCGCGGATGATCAGATCCTTGGCGCGCCCGGTGATCCAGAGATAGCCGTCGCCATCCATCCGACCCAGATCACCGGTGCGCAGATAGATGTCGCGGTGAAACAGATCGTGGTTCTTGTCCGTTTCGGTATAGGTGGAACCGGCAAAGACGCCGGGGTTGGCGACGCAGATTTCGCCCACTGTATCGGTTTCACATTCCTGCACGCCCTCTGGCGTCTTTCGCAGGATCTTCACCTCGCAATAGGGGAAGGGGATGCCGACGCTGCCGATTTTCTTGATGCCGTCGATCGGGTTGATCGACACGAGGCAGGTTGCCTCGGTCAGGCCATAGCCTTCGACGATGGTAACGCCGGTGGCCTTTTCAAACCGTCTGTACAACTCTATCGGCAGGGGCGACGACCCCGAGAACGCCGTTTTGATCGACGACACGTCGGCGTTCACCGGGCGCTGCATCAGGGCCGAAATGGCGGTGGGCACAGTGATGACAAAGGTGATCTTCCAGCGCTCGATCAGTTTCCAGAAATTGTCGAAAACCCCGTCGCCGCGATAGCCTTGCGGCGTGGGAAATACCACATGGGCGCCGGATGAGATCATCGCCATCAGGATCACATGACAGGCGAACACATGGAACAGCGGCAGCGGGCAAATCACGTTGTCCTGCTCGGTGAACAACAGGCGATGCCCCAGCCAGCCGTTATAGACCATGCCCGACACCTTGTGTTGCGCCACCTTGGGCATCCCTGTCGTACCGCCCGTGTGAAAATAGGCGGCGACGCGATCGACCTCGGGGTCGTCAAAGGCCAGCGTGGTGGGCCGTTTGGCAAGTTCTTTGGCAAAATCCAGCACCCTGGCACTGTGCGCCACCGAAACCTTGGGGCGCAGAAACGGCACGATCCAGCTTTTGGGCGGGGTAAGATAGCGGTTCAGATCGACCTCAAGCACGGTTTTCACGTTTGGCGCCAATGCCACCGCCCGGGCCGCCTTTTGCGGCACATCGGTTTTCGGAAATGCCTTGAGCGTGACCAACACCTTTGCCCCGGTTTCACGCAGGATGGCGGCAATCTGTTCGGCGTCCAACAGCGGATTTATCGGATTGGCAATTCCGGCGATGGTTCCCCCGATCAGGGTAACGGCGGCCTCAAGACAGTTGGGCAGCAGATAGGCCACCACATCGCTCGGCCCTACGCCCAGAGCACGAAACAGGTTGGCCGCCTGGGTGGTCTGTTGGTGAAACTGTGCCCAGGTCAGGGTTTCGGCGGGGGCCTTTGGCCCCGACAACAGCTGAAACGTGACCGCGGGGCGCGCGCCATGGCGGCTGGCCACCGAGGCCATGTAACGGTGCATCGTCTGCGGAACATCGCGCGCCTGCCATGGCATTTCCTGCTCGATGACGTCGCGGTCGGCATACCCGGCAAATCTGGCCATGGTGTGGTTTCTCCCCTCCCTGGGTGTGCTTTGGCGCACGCCCGTGCTTATCCCGCAACGATGAAGGGATTGGCGCCATACCGCAAGCGCGGCGTCAAAACCGACGCTGCGTCAGAAACCGGTGTGCCGCCGGGTCACTCGGCGGCGAGACCATCGGTGAATTGCAGCCGCGCCAGCCGCGCATACAGCCCGTCTTCGGCCACAAGTGCATCATGGGTGCCGGTCGCCACGATGCGCCCGGCCTCGAAAACGACGATGCGGTCGGCCTTTTTCACCGTGGACAGCCGGTGCGCGACGATCAGCGTCGTGCGCCCCTGGGCCAACCGTTCGACGGCCTGCTGCACCGCGCGTTCCGATTCGGCGTCCAGTGCGCTGGTCGCCTCGTCCAGCAGCAGGACCGGGGCATCGCGCAGGATGGCACGGGCTATGGCGATACGCTGTTTCTGGCCGCCCGACAGCATCACGCCGCGTTCGCCCACATAGGTATCAAAACCCTGCGGCAGAGCGGTCAGAAAATCGTGTGCCGCGGCGGCGCGGGCGGCCTGTTCCACCTCGGCGTCCGTGGCATCGGGGCGGCCAAAGCGGATGTTTTCCCGCGCTGAGGTGGCAAAGATCACCGGATCCTGCGGCACAAGGGCAACATGGGCGCGGAAATCGTCGCGCCGCATTTGTTTCAGGTCGATCCCGTCCAGCCGGATCGTCCCGCTGTCCGGGTCGTAAAACCGCAGAATCAGTTGGATGATCGTCGTCTTGCCCGCGCCTGAAGGCCCGACCAGCGCCACGGTTTCGCCCGGCCGCACATCCAGCGTCACACCGTCCAGCGCCGCAATACCGGGGCGCGCCGGATAGTGGAACACCACATCGTCAAACGTGATCGCGCCTTTAACCGGACGGGGCAGGG
>Ga0210015_1001800_pt1 | contig 20870 bp, 18 predicted proteins | sample CryGeymeta201522_FD_185471 | JGI IMG/M metagenome (GOLD analysis project Ga0210015, IMG submission 185471) | Groundwater microbial communities from Crystal Geyser aquifers in Utah, USA - Crystal Geyser metaG 2015-22 (SPAdes) (version 2) | ecosystem: Environmental > Aquatic > Deep subsurface >... | reverse complement strand
AGCGGAGCGTCAGTTTCGTTCAAAGAAATTTCGCGCAAAGTTTAGAATATCCCACAAACTAACGAGCATTATAGTACTCCCCTTCTTTAGCCAACCCCCTATCTTTTCATCTGTAGCATCTTACATGAATACTTCATTTGATTAATCGAATGAAGTATTCATATCCCTTGGATTTTTTCTTTTTCAACTTCTCTTTTTATTTTTTGCGCTGTTTTCCAATTAATTCCATATGACCCAGGACCATTCAGCGATATAAAAATGTCTCTCAAAATGAGATTTACCTTATTATGCTGAATTAACACTTCTAGTATTTGCTTTATTCCCTTACTTCTGTCTAAAAGCAATGTATATTTGGCGAGGCTTGCCGAAGAAATTTTAAGGACATCGCAAATGATTGTATAATCCATTCCCTTTTGAATCAAATACATAGCTGCTATTCGTTTTGCGATCATCAGTTGTTCGGAGGGGGAGATAATATCAAAAAGAATAGAAAAAAACTCATCTTTATTTTTATGTTTACCTATTACGTCAAACAAAAGTTTGAAGATTCTTTGCATAATTGTTTTATTTACTTTATATCTTGAAAGCCGTACCATACTTCATTTATTTAATCGAATGAAGCATATGAAGCACAAGGGATTATAAGCCGCATTTAGCTTCTTATGGATTGTTGTGAAGAGATAATTACTTCTATATTGGGTTAATTAACTTAGCTTTGCTTATGGTTCATATTCTCTTCTTCAAAAATTCTTTTTTTCTCCTCTCTCATCAAATATTTTATCAAACCTTCACTTCATTTATTTAAACAAATGAAGTGTATAAGTAATGGGAATTCCTTCATTATTGTTTGTTACGATTGCGACGGGGAAGCCGATGAAGCTGTTTCGATAGGAGTTGAAACAGGAGTTGCCGTGGGAGTTTCTGTGGGGGCAGTGGAAGCGGGAGTTCCTGCCAATAGAGGTGGTGGTGGCGCTTCTTGTGGAGCTACTTGTGGTTCTTCATCAAGAAGTCTTTTAAAAATCTCAAGAACTCCATTTTCTTCATCTGACTTACGCATAATGCCATTTCTATATATATTCATTTTGTCATCGTATTTTCCCGTTATTATTTTTTGTGCAACTGCATAGTCGATATACGACATATTGACAGCTAGGATAAATGGCATCAATAGGGGGGCAAACCACTTTGCCATTTTTTTGACTTTAACCGTTATTTCCCCTGTTGAGACATCGTAACTTGCTCTTCTTTTATTTCCATCATCATCACTTTTTATGTTATCCTTAATCTTTTTTTGCAATTCGTCATTGTCTGTTGCGTATGCAGCTGCAAGTATCTCAATTGAAGTACTCTTCTCCTTATCGAGCCATTTGGGACACCTAACTTCGGTTGCCCATTTAGAAAGACGAACACTCCTCGCTTTTGGGTCAAGGGCCATTTTTACCATGTCTTTTTTTATTTCTTCTTCAGAGATTTTAGGCTCACTATTCCTACCCAGTTCGTATAAATGTTCCCATATTCCAGTATCAATTCTGTTCACATTTTCTATTCCTAAGCCCTTTAATGTATCTGGAGTTTTCTTAAATGTGCCTGCATACCCTATCATACCCATTACGTTATCATTCAGCTCTTCAAGCGCATACATTGTCCGTATCACATCTAAACTGACCAACTTATCGCTTGCTCCCTCTTTCGTGAGAGGAAGATAAAAATGATTACATTTAACCGGAATATTGCAGCATGATCCAACCGAAAGGCCCTGACCATGTAAACGATCTTTCATAAGAGTTACCTGTCGATTTATTCTTTCCGGCTTAATGGTTACAGGTATTCGCTCTACACTTATGGCCATTATTATACCACTTTACCCTTGCTTCTCACTCACTTTTCTTTCATAATGACATTATTCATACTGCCCATGACTAAAGATATAAAGCTCTATGCAAAGCGAATAATGCAGGATTATTTTGAGGCTATTTATACGCTTATTTTTTTCTTTCCCTATTTTTTTTCTTTGGGACCACTAATAAAGACTCTTTTTTACCCCTGGAAACATATTGTGACGAAAAAGGAAATACGGGGGTTTTCATTCACCGAATATTTCAATCGCCTTCTTCTCAACGTTATGTCTTCCCTCATCGGCGCCTCCATGCGTCTTACCCTCATCAGTTTTTGTATATTATTTGAAATCGTGTACATTTTATCCCTCCCCATTATCACCTTGTGCTTTGTCATATTTGTTCTTCCCATCTCTCTTGTTTTATATAAAATAACTCCCACTGAAAAAGAAGTAAAGGAAAAAGAAAAAACTGCTTTTTTGGCTTCCCATTGCCTTAAGCAAGAAAATAGCACAGCTGTTGTTGAATGGTTTGAAGAGCAGTGGCAAAAATATGCGAACGAAAAACAATGGTGGGATAAAAAACTTCTGTTTTCCTATCCTCCTCTCGCACGAGATTGGGCTGTTGGATATACGCCAACGCTTGACAACTACTGTGAGGATCTTACAAATAGCATCTATCAGTCACAAACTCGCCATATTGTAGGGAGGAAACAGGAATTAGCCGAAATGCAGGATATATTGAGTAAATCAGAGGAAACCAATATTATTCTCGTTGGCGATGAAGGAGTAGGCAAACGTACTGTTGTAGATGCTCTCGCACGACTTATTTATGAGGGACAAACTGGTATTCAGCTCAGCTACAAACGGATACTTAGACTCAATATGGAAAAAATACTCACCGTATCTACTGATTTGGAGCGGAGACAACTTTTCTTTGAGGATTTATTACAAGAGGCTAGTGAAGCGAAGAGTGTCATTCTTCTTATGGAAAACATCGATAAATACTGCTCATCGGGCGAAGGAAGACTCGACTTAACTACCTCAATAGAAAAATTTGCGAAACGCTCTACTATCCAATTCATTGGTATCACTGCCCCTTTCTTTTTCCAACGGTACCTATTTCCCAATGGAAAAATAAATAGGTTGTTTGTTAAAGTGGATGTCAAAGAGATTTCAAAAGCCGAAGCTCTTATTACGTTGCTTCACTGTATTCCACAGTATGAAAAAACGTATTCCGTAGTTATTCCATATGAAACAGCCTCAACTATCATAGAAAAGAGTGAATTCTATATTACGAATATTCCCTTCCCAGAAAAAGCAATTGAACTCTTGGACCAAACTGCCGCGCATTACTGTTCCCAGTTTAAACATAATCCTAGTGAAAATTATCAGCCAATCTTACCTGAATACGTCGACGTGGTACTTTCTGAAAAAACACATATTCCAACAAGCTTGACAGACGAAATGAGAAAAAAATTGCTTGGACTGGAGAGTCTCCTTGAACAGCAAGTTCTGTTCCAAAAAAATGCCCTCTCTCAGTTGTCGGGCGCAATTCGCCGATCGTTTATACTGCTGGGAAAACGGAAAAAACCTCTCGCAACTTTTCTTTTGCTGGGACCCACAGGGGTAGGTAAAACGGAAACCGCCAAAGCTCTCGCACATATCTTTTTTGGGAATGATTCCACCTATCTTACGCGGTTTGATATGTCGCTTTATCAATCGAAAGATGATATCAAAAAACTGGTCGGCTCACTTGAGTCTGGCTTGCCAGGACTCCTATCTCAAGCCATTCGAGAGCAGCCTTATGCAGTGCTGCTCCTTGATGAACTGGAAAAAGCACATCCCGATTTATTGAATATTTTTCTCACTGTTATTGATGAGGGATATTTTACTGATGGGTTTGGAAGACGGGTTGATTGTAAAAATTTGTTTATTATTGCAACCTCAAATGCTGGATCGGATTATATTTATAGACAAGGCCAACTATTAAATAAGCTTAGTAGTGTCATTGCGACCCAATCAATTGAGCGAAGTCCCGATTTAATCGGGACCACGTCGCCAGAAGCTCCTCGCAATGACAGTGGATTTATAGATTATCTCATCCAAAACAAAATCTATTCCCCCGAGTTTCTGAATCGTTTTGACGGAGTTGTTGCATATGACCCCATTTCTGATACTGCACTTCTTGAACTGGCAAAGAAAATGTTAAGCTCCGCTCAAAATACCATTTTGAGTCTGTATCAAATTAGAATTATAGTGAAGGAAGAAACGCTCCTAGACATAATAAAAAAACATTACAATCCGCAGTTTGGTGCTCGAAACTTAGAACATATAGTGACCCAGGAGATAGAGGATAAATTAACCACACTCCTCCTTGAAAAAAAGATTCCAGAAGGAAGTGTTGTGTCTTTGTAGTGTGTCTCACACTGAATGACAATCTTGCTATTTTTCGTTATAATGAGCAAATGAAAATATACTTTACCGCCTCTACGTCTGGTAACGGCGACCTCGTTCCTCTCTATACGCATATCATCCACCTCATCGAACAACATACTGTTACTCTCACCTCAGGACCTCAGATTATATCCCCACAAATGCTTGAGGAAGATAAAAAACTCACCTCAAAAGGAATTTATGACCGACAGCAAAAACGTATTGAAGATTCGGATTTAGTCATCGCTGAAACCTCTAAGCCTTCCCATGGAGTAGGTGGCGAGATAGTATATGCACTTTCGCTTGGCAAACCGGTCCTTGCCCTCGTACATACTAAATTCGAAGATCATATCTCCCCTATGGTCGCAGGCAACCCATCGGAAAATCTATTCATTGAATATTATGACGAAGACAATATAAAACACAAATTAAGTGATTTTATAAAACATATAGAAAAAATAAAAAAAAGAAAGGGAAAATTGATAGTCATCGATGGGGGGGATGGATCCGGCAAAACAACCCAGGCCCAGCTTCTTGTATCCTACCTGAAGGAGAAGAAAATACCTGTTAAATACGTTGACTTTCCCCAATATTATAAATCTTTCCATGGAAAAACCGTTGCCAAATTCTTGCGGGGAGAGTTTGGCAGCATGGACGAAATATCTCCCTATCTGGCCTCCCTAGCCTATGCGCTTGACCGCGCATCGATAAAGCGGGAGATGGATGAATTTTTGGCGGCTGGCGGTGTCATTGTTGCCAATCGCTATGCAACGTCCAGTATGGCTCACCAAGCGGCAAAATGCAAAACGGAAAAGGAACAGAATGAATTCCTCAAATGGATTTACGAGTTGGAATATAAAGTACATAAAGTGCCTAAAGAAAATTTGGTTATATACCTCCATGTCCCCTGGAAAAAATCGTTGGAGCTTACCCAAACCAGAGGAGATAGGGCGTATTTAAAAGGGATGAAACAAGACATTGCTGAAAAAGATTTAGACCATCGCAAAGCCTCAGAAGAAATGTACTTAAAACTTGCAAAAAAACACAGGCATTGGAAAACGGTGGAGTGTATTGAAAAGGGAGAGCTTCTTTCGAGAGAAGCAATTTTTGAACACGTGCTGCAGCTCGTTAAACCGATTCTTTCCTAATTAGGGATCTCTCTGTTTCTCTCCTAATGCATAGTACGCTGCCCCATAAACCCCATCGACATGCATTCGACCTGCATCAATAACTGTTTCATTAGTGAGGTGTCCGCGAGTATTGAGATACCTATCAGCAGCAATACTTTGGAACCCTCCTTTTGCCATGTATATTATTTCTCCTTCTTTATCGACACTATGTGGTGGTATTTCAACAATATATGCACCAGTATTATCCTGCTGATAGTTATCATTTCTCCATTCATGGAGAGGATTAAACATGGGATTAATTTTTTCTCTCATTTCCATCATTTTTTCATCCGACACTTTTTGAATTGCCTTACCCATATCCCCCACTACTTGTATAGTGCCTTTATTGCCAAGTTTTTCTAACTCTTGAGCTATTCCTGAATCAATCATCTTGAGAATCTCTTCCGGATAGGTAATATAGTTTGCTTCATTGAGGCCAAATCCCATATATCCGACATTCAAACGTAGCTTGAAATCATGAAGCTGCGCAAATGCTTTGAGGAATAAAATTCCTTGCGCGGTTGCTGGCCCATCGATAATCACGTCCACCCCCCACTCTTTTATTTTTGCTAATCTTTCCGGGTCGTTTTGGATAATGTTGGTCAAATGTCCCACTATAGAATCGGCGGAGGCAAGACAGTCATCATGATAGACGAGTGCGCCCTTTGTTTTTTCTTCTCTAAGAAATCGACCTTCGATATTAGGTTTCACGATATGATAAAGCTCGTTTTGGTATTTTGCGCGGGCTTCTTCATCTTCTTTTAAATTGTGTGTCGCAAGCTCTGAAAGCCGTCTCGCATGGAGATTGGTTGCGCCATTCCAGACATTAATGCTGAAATTGTCATCAATTCCATATCCATATGAAAATACGGGCTCACTGTTGCTTCTTGCTATATCTTCTCCGATTAACGACATCGCACTACTTCTTTTTTCTAAGGAGTTCTGTGGGAGAATCTCATCAATAAAAGACTCAGGAGAGATATAACTATCGGGAAACAGTTTTGAAAGTTTTTCAGGAAAAGTGACAAAGTATTGACATTTGGGTAAACCGGTCGCGGTCCCAATTGTAACTTCACCTGTAATATCTTGCTTTTTGGGAGTCTTTAAATGTGTAATTAGTTCCTTACCTCTTTGTTCTGCGAGTGACGGTTTTTCTGCTGCCATATGTCATGATTAAAAATTAATTAAGAGATAATACTTCATTTAAGGTACTGTGTCAACATAATCATCTATATTTATTTATCTCATCCTTCATTTTTTTTGCTTCCTCTCTTGCCTTTTCGGCAAAATTTTTTCCTTTTGAGGCAAAAATAATGCCACGAGAAGAATTAATAATCAAACCTCGTTTTTTGCTGTCTAATCCTGCCTTTACGGTTTTTTCTATGTCTCCTCCCTGTATTCCAATACCAGGTACTAAAAACGGCATATCCCCTACAAGTGAACGGACTTTCTTCATTTCTTCTGGATAGGTTGCCCCCACAACCAGCATGCAATTATTATTACTATTCCATTCTTTTGAAACTTGAAGGGCTATGTATTCATATCGCATCGTCTTATTATCTTCTGCACTTCCTGTGTCATTCCCGCGGAGGCGGGAATCCAGTCTCTTAATTTTCAAGTCTTGAAACTCCCCACTTCCCGGATTTGACGTCTTACACAAAACAATGCATCCTTTATCTTTTCTCTTTAAAAATGGAAGAAGCGCCTCCTTGCCAAGATAAGGATGTAAAGTCACCATATCGCTCCCTAAATAATCAAAAATATACTTTACATACCCTTCATTGGTACTTCCGATATCCGCTCGCTTGGCATCAAGAATGGTGACGATATCCGGATATTTTTTTTGAATATATTCAAAGGTCATTTTGAGCTCCTGCATCCCTTTCTCTCCCCTTGCCTCATAAAATGCACTGTTGGGCTTATATGCGCAAACAATGTCCGCTGTGGCATCAACAATGGCTTTATTGAATACGAACTGGGGATACTGTTCCTTTTGTAGATGTAAGGGGATTTTTTTAATTTCACTGTCTAGTCCAATACAAAGGAGTGAATTTACCTTGTCGATTCGTTTGTTGAGTTTTTGAATAATATTCATGACTTTTTTGCTAAATGTTCAAGATACTGCCTTCCATGGCCGATATGTGAATTAATGGGTATTTTTTTCTTGCAAAGAGGACACTCTTTTGCGTCATATGACTCAATTTTAAACTCAGCAAGTGCATAAAATGGGGCTCCAATCGTATCGGAATTTACTAGGGCTGGATCCCGATTGACCAATACACTCACTGCTTGGACAATACCCCCGGCAGCAACTACCGCCTTCATTACCTTGTGTACCGAAGATCCGGTAGCTGTAATATCCTCAACTATCAATACCTTTTTCCCTTTGACTAAGGCATCAAAGCCCCTTTCAAAAATCTGATGTCGCTCTGGCGTTTTTTCCGTAAAAATTCCCATTATTTTTTTGTGCGTAAGTTTAGAAAGATGAAATGCCGCCCATTGCGAGAAAATAATGCCTCCATAGGCGGGGCCGATAACAATATCAATAGGTATTCCCTTCATTTTTTTTGCAAACATCTCGCCCAATCGAGAACATACATCCGTATGGGGGAGGATTTTATCGGGGTTAATATAAGAATGGGTATGTCTTCCTGAAACCAAAACGAGGTGGTCGTGAGTGATGATTGCCCCAACTTTTTTGAGGATTTTGATTACCGTATCATTCATATATATTCTTTCCAACTTTTAATCTTCAAATCCTTGAACTCGTATTTATTTATCGCATTGACGAAGAAACGGGCGGCATTTAAGTCTGTGATTAATGGAATGTTATTGTCTATTGTAGCTCGACGAATTAAATATCCATCACTTTCGTGTTTGCTGAACAGATGATCATTGTTATACCCATCACTGATATTGATTACTAATGAGACCTTATGATCTTTGATAATATCAACTACATTGGGTTTTCTGTTTTCATACACTTTTGATACGAGTCTTGTTCTTACGCCCTGTGATTTGAGAAAATGATGGGTGTTGTGTGTCGCATAAAGGGTAAATCCCAGATTTTTCATTCTCCACACTGATTCGGCGAAGCGCAATTTATTTTCCTCCCCTCCAACGGTGATGAGGGCTGATTTATCCTTTATGGAAAAGCCAGTGGAAATAAATGATTTCAAATATGCCTCTTCTGCCGTCTCTCCAAGACAAGCCACCTCCCCGGTTGAGGACATCTCAACCCGCAACACAGGATCTGCGCTTTCCATGCGGGAAAATGAGAATTGAGGCGCCTTGACCGCAACATAGGGTGGATATGTAATGTCGTATGACTTTGCTTTTCCAAAATAACTATCGACTAATACCTCTGCAAAATTGACTCCCGTAACTTTTGAGATAAACGGAAATGTGCGGGAAGACCGTAGGTTCATCTCAATGACATAGACAGTATTATCTTTTACCATGAATTGTATGTTGAAGGGACCTGTTATCTTAAGTGATGCAGTTAATTTTGAAGCTATTTCAATCATAAGTGCTCCACTATGATATCTGACTCGCTCTGCCGGATAGACAATCGTGGCATCCCCCGAATGGACCCCTGCATGTTCTATATGATTAGCTATGGCATAGACTTTCACCACGCCCTTTTCTGCCACACCGTCAAATTCTATTTCGCGCGCATTAGTAATGAATTTGGAGATGGTTACGGGGTGTTTTTTGTTGATATCGGCTGCTTTTTTAATGAAATGCTTCAACTCGTGTTGGTTATAGCATAGATTCATTGCCGCACCGGACAAAACATAGGAGGGACGAATAAGAACCGGATACCCAACGGTCAAAGCAAACTTACACGCCACATCCATATCAGTAAAACTGTTCCATGCAGGCTGTTTAATATCGAGACTATCAAGAAGTTGGGAGAATTTTTTCCTGTCTTCAGCCCTATCGATATCTTCAGCTTTCGTGCCTAATATCGGGATATTGTATGCGTGAATTTTTTGTGCGATATTATTGGGGGTCTGTCCTCCAACTGAAAGCATTACGGCTTCCGACTGCTCAAATTCATATATATCCGCAACTCGCTCAAATGAGAGTTCCTCAAAATAGAGTCTATCTGACATATCATAATCCGTGGAGACTGTTTCTGGATTGCAGTTTATGATGATTGCTTGCTTGCCGTATTTGCGCAAAGCAAGTGAACTATTCACGCATGTCCAATCAAACTCCACCGAAGAACCTATTCGATAAGGACCACTCCCAAACACCATAATGCCTTTCCTTCCCAAAGGAATTACATCATTATGACTTCCGTAATAGGTCATATATAAATAATTCGTCTTCGCCGGTACTTCTCCAGCCAAGGTATCGATCTGAAAGATGGAGGGAGTAATATGTAACTTTTTTCTTATATCCCGTATTTCCAACTCTTTTCTTCCCATAATTTCTCCTAAGCGCTTATCGGAAAAACCGAGACGTTTTAAAATCATCATATTTCCACTATCTAAAACCTTCTTCTTGATCAATTTATTTTCTGCTTCAATGATTACTTTGAGCCGTTCCAGAAACCAGGGATCTATTCCCGATAGTTTATAGAGTTTATCAATTGGTATTCCCTTTTGTAAAGCCTTAATAAGAAAAAATATACGTTTAGAATTTGCTTGTTTGATATTGGGGAGCACATCTGCTTCTTCGGGTATACGTAAAATATCGGTTACACCTGTTGCTCCAATATCAAGCATACGAATGCCTTTTTGAATCGCCTCCTCAAAACTTCTTCCTATAGCCATAATCTCTCCCACTGATTTCATTGCGCTTCCTATCTTTTCTGTTGTTCCTTTAAATTTATCCATGTCCCAACGGGGGATTTTGACAACAATATAGTCAAGTGCAGGCTCAAAAAAGGACTGGGTTGTCTTTGTCACCTGATTTTGTATTTCCTGTAGCCCATATCCCAATATCAGTTTCGCCCCCACATAAGCTAATGGGTAGCCAGTTGCTTTTGAAGCAAGGGCAGAAGAACGGGAAAGCCGTGCATTCACCTCTATCACATAGTATTCAAACGTTTTCCCCTTTGGATGCGGATTGAGAGCGAATTGGACATTACATTCCCCTACAATATTGAGACTGCGCACAATCTCTATAGAAAGTCTGCGTAATTCGTGATATTCATAATTAGTGAGTGTTTGGCTTGGCGCAACAACAATTGATTCACCTGTATGGATACCCAGCGGATCCATATTTTCCATATTACAGATGGTAACGCAGTTGTCATATTGGTCTCGTACCACTTCATATTCAATTTCCTTGTAGTGGTGGAGATATTTCTCCACCAGAATCTGAGGAGAAAAGGCAAGGGCCTCTCCTGCGAGCTCATGAAACTGCTTTGTATCGTAAACCACTCCCGATTTTTGGCCACCGAGGGAAAATCCCGCACGGACCATGACGGGAAAACCAATCTCCTGTGCTTTTCGAAGCCCCTCTTCTACAGTTGAAACCGCAAAACTCATCGGTGTCGCAACACCGATACTGTGTAGGTGATTGGCAAACTTCTCTCTATCCTCAGTCAAAATAATAGCTGATACAGCTGTTCCCAACACGCTGACATGATATTTCTGTAGAATTCTTTTTCTATACAACTCCATTCCGCAATTGAGAGCGGTTTGCCCTCCAAATGACAAGACAAGGCCATCTGGTTTCTCTTTTTTTATTACCTCGGTAACAAAATCAACGGTAACTGGCAAAAAATACACCTGATCTGCGAGCTCGCTGGACGTTTGAATAGTGGCGATATTAGGATTGATGAGGACTGTTTTAATACCTTCTTCCTTGAATGCTTTAATAGCCTGACTCCCTGAATAGTCAAACTCCCCTGCCTGGCCGATTTTTAGCGCTCCAGAACCTAAAATGAGGATTTTTTTGTACTTTTTCATATCTTGTCGAGAAAATAGTCGAATAACCACTTTGTGTCGACCGGCCCAGGTGCCGCTTCAGGATGGAATTGAACGGACATAAACGGAAGTGTTTTATGGATTATCCCTTCATTTGTCTTATCATTTCCATTGATAAACCAGGGTTTGAAACCGGGTGGTATTTTTCCAATGGCAAATCCATGATTTTGCGTTGTAATATAGCACTTTTTTGAGCCAACAAGTTCGCAGGGTTGATTTTGTCCTCGATGCCCAAATCTCAACTTATATGTATCCCCTCCCGCAGCAAGGGCTAGGATCTGATTACCCAAGCATATGCCAAAAATGGGGATTCTTCTTTGCATCGCTTTTTTTACGATTTCGATTGTCTTATCCGCCATTTTAGGATCTCCAGGTCCATTTGAAATCAAAATCCCGTCACACGTAACTCCTTTTTCAATGTAATCGTAGTTCCATGGCACTCGTATGACCTTTACCTTTCTCTTCACAAGTTCTCGAATGATGTTTTCCTTAACTCCGCAATCGATAAGTACAACTGTTTTGCCGCCCTTGCCATATGTGGCAACCGCAGCGGTTGCCACTTGAGCAACCAAATTTTCTTTATTTGGATCTACAAACTCAATTTTGTCATCAAATTCTATTTTGACCAAAGCAGCTCCTTCATCCCGTATTTTTTTTACGATAAACCGTGTATCTGGTATCTCAAGAGCTGGGATTTCCTCTTTTTTTAACCATTCCGACAGTGACATGGTGCTCTGAAAATGTGAAGGGGTGTTTATATAATGGGAGACAATAAGCCCTGTTACCTGTATTTTTTCTGATTCCCATGTTTCTCTTTTAGGGACCCCATAGCTCCCAACAAGTGGGTAGGAAAGCGTCAAGATTTGTCCTTTGTATGAGGGGTCCGTCAAGCTTTCGGGATATCCCATCATACTGGTGGAGAATGCTATTTCCCCCGCAATCGACTTCTCATATCCAAAACTGTTTCCTTCTATTGTTGTCCCGTCACTAAAGATGAGCTTTGCTTGCATATCAATTATAAATGTCGTTCACTCTCAATGAGTTGTTTTTGTAATGGTGAAAAATGTTTCCAATGATAAATAAGTATGTCATCAAGGGTTACGAGCGAATGAATTTTCATATCGGTCTTCGCTGTAAAGTCTTCTGAAACTGTAGGATTTCTATCAACAAGAACAACTCCATGAGTTGCCAGTTCAGCCTGTTTTGAAAGGCCCTTTCTGAACTGTTGGAGATTCGATTGAAGTGTTTTACCAGATGTAAATACATCGTCAATAAATATCCATGGGCGATCGATTTCTATGTTCCCATATATTGGATTGTGTGTCCCTTTTTCCGTTTTGAAAATATTGGTGGGAAGTATGACGGCCCTGGATGTTGAATAAGGCGATCCTTCGTGAAGTGCAGCTGATAATTCTGGGCTGGAAGAGGAAGATATTGCTACGATACCATACTGTGAACCACGTTGGAGAATATTTTCATGAATGAATAATTCAAATAATCGTACCAGTAATTTTTTATCCCAAACATCATTAAACAATGGAATCCTATGATTTAAATATATATGGGTTGAAGAACGTCCAAATTCTCCATGTTTTAATTTTAGATTTCGTTCACTAATAAGAAGTGCGCTTTTGTCTTCTGACATCATATAAGGAAAAAGCATGTTGAGATACATCTTCTTCAGCTCAGATAAACGCATCTGCGCGGTCGCGATATGAAATGTCTCTGGACCAAGTGACTTTGCAATGAAGTAATTGTTCTTTTCTTGGAGGGTTTTTTTAAAGAGCTTATAGGTATGTATTGGATCTGTATGAACGGCCTTTTTACTGAGGGTCACAAATAGATCATCGGTGAAATAGGCTGTCACATCTTCCTCTCGCAAAACAAGAGCCAAAAGAGCCATACGCACATATATCCCATTTTGCATCTGTTCTTTCATGTAAACAGCCCGTGGGTCTTGGTCAACTTCTGGTGTTATTTCTCCAACGCGCGGCAAAGGGTGCATAATGACAGCAGTCTTTTTCATGTGACGCAGTTCTTGTGGTGTGATGATATATTTATGCTTTAGCTTTTCATAGAGGGATAAATCTGAGAATCGTTCCTTTTGAACACGGGTTACATAAAGTACATCCGTAGCTTTTAAAACAGTCGACAGTTCTTCATGTACAGTGACTTTTACTCCTTTTAAGCGCAACCATTTCACCAAATACTCAGAAGGTTGAAGCTCCTTTGGTGCCACGAACTGCATTGTTATCGGAGAAAATCGTGATAACAAAACAGATAAAGAATGGACTGTTCGTCCATTACGGATATCGCCAATCATTGTTATTGTTAATCCTTCAATTCTTTTGTGTCTTTTAAAAATACTAAACATATCAAGAAGAGCTTGGGTAGGATGTTCCCCAATACCATCCCCTGCATTGATTATTGGCTTATCGCTATAATGAGCGGCAATTTTGGCAGCGCCTTTTTCTGGGTGTCTCATTACGATGAGATCTGCATGTTTGGAAAATGTCCTGATGGTATCTGCAAGAGTTTCGCCTTTGGATACTGATGAGTTTGCCGTGCCATGAATGGGGACAAACCCTCCTCCTAAACGCTGAATGGCAGTTACAAAGGAGCTATATGTTCTACTTGATGGCTCATAAAAAAGAGCAGTCATCATTTTTCCCTTCAAAATATCAATATGACCGTGAGAATTAGTTATTTTTTCCATTTCCGAAGCAACCCGAAAAACATGTTCAATGTCCTGCTTGGTAAATTGGTTTGCGCTTAATATGTCCTTGTTGAAAAATTTGTTTTTATACATGTTGAAATGCATAGGCGAAAAAAATCCCCGCCTTGGGCGGGGTGGAACTTTCTCAGAAATTTTTAATTTTTTGTCGTATCCTCATTAAAAGGATATTTAACCACATATCCTTCCCATTGTCAAAACTATTTTTTGAGAGACTGTCGTATCGCGTTTATGACTAATTCTATTCCCATTACGTTTTCTCCCCCATGGGGAAGAATTATGTCTGCATATTTTTTTGTCGGTTCTACAAACGCAAGATGCATGGGGCGAGACATGGTGAGGTATTGATTAAGCGAAAAATCTAAAGTCCTCCCTCTCTCCCTAATATCCCGTGTAATTCTCCGTCCAAGTCGAATATCCGCATCAGTATCAATAAATAACTTTATATCCATCATGTTTCGTAATTCCTCATTCTGAAAGATAAGGATTCCCTCAATGATGACAATTCTATTTGGTTTGACCAGTAGTGCCTCAGTTGATCGGTTGTGATGGGAAAAATCGTAAAGAGGTACCTTTATTTTTTCACCTCTTTTCAGCTCCCTCAATTGTCGAATTATTAAATCCGTTTCCAATGAATCGGGATGATCATAATTTGTTTTTTCCCTCTCACTCATTTTCATGTGTGACTGATCTTTGTAGTAACTGTCATGTGCAATGCAACTACAGTGCCTGTTGAAGAAAGATACTATTTTTGTAGCAACAGTTGTTTTCCCCGAGCCCGTCCCTCCGGCTATACCAACAAATAAAGGGGTTTGTTTCATTGCACTCATATTATATAATCAAATCTGATTATTTGTAGTGTCGGGGTGTGGTAAAAGGCGCGATGTTGGAATGGCAGACAAGTTAGTCTCAAAAACTAATGAGGGCAACCTCGTGAGGGTTCGACTCCCTCTCGCGCCACAATTTACCAACTTCCCCCACCCCCACCTCCGCCTCCTCCCCCTGAAAACCCTCCCCCACTGAAGCCCGAGGAGAAACCAGAACTAGAACGAGTAGGGGTTGCGCTATACCTAAAAGTAGAAACGGAAGAATGAAGTGCGTTTGATAAGTACAGCGCATTAAATGCTGTATTGTTTTGTCCTGCGTACCAGGAAGGTTGAGTGAGAGTGATATCTTTAAATCGTTTCGCCCAAATGCGTTCTACCCCAAATGCCACTGCGTAGGGCAATAGTTTTTCAAACATTATTTGGTTTTTTGCCTGAAACTCCAGTTGTCTATCTTGAGAAGAAAGAAATGTCTTAAGAGACCGCGCAATACTCGCCTGCTGTGCGCCTTCTGCAGTCTTGGCAGGCATATTCTTGCCAAAAATAAAGGCAACCACTGCGAGAAATATGTTCCCTGTAAACAACGCCACTCCCGCTAAGACATAATATTTTGTGCGTGTGGCTTGAGGATCAACTTTAAAAAACCCATCCTTGACTACTTGTTTATATAGATTGTCCGTTACCTTTTGCATCTCACTACTCAGATCCGTTCCTTTTAGTTTTAATTCATTTTTTCCCCCAAAAAGACCATTGAGTAATTCCTTTTCAAATGTCATGAGAGAGCTATCTGTAGGCCAGCCACTTCTTCTGACAAACGTAAACTCCTTTTTTTTATCCTCAACGATTTGAAAATATCCTTTCTGGGCAAGCTGAATAAGGGAACCGAAAATGTCCTTCATATCTACCGTTTCGTCCATGAGAGCTCCCGTCTCTGCAGGAGTAAGGGTTCGTCCCTTTGCTTTTGGAGGATCAAACCATGCGCGAACAGATTGCGACCTAGGGTCTCTTCCAGATAAATACCATTTAATCGGGATATAAAGAGGAAGGCCTATATACCAAATGAAGGCAAGGATACCGAGGAGCGTAAAAATAATGCCGAGAATAAGCTTTCCATACCATGTATTTTCAAATGCGGTATAGAGTTTTGGTTCTAAAACAGCAACTAACCCCTTAGGGAAACTCACTACCATAGTCAAACCCTTCCCCACCTCAACTAAAGCACTGAAAACTGAAGTACTATTGCTTTCTGAAAAAACACTACATTCTTTTGATGTACTTCCCGCAATACCCGTAAAACAGATTGTCTTGACAGCCTTCATATCCACCCCATCTGGAAGTCGGACCGTCCCATTAACATGTTCTTGATTTACAAGCCAATCGGTTCCAGTGATATTCCAATACAGTTCGTCATGATCCGAGAAATATGTTACAGCACCGGAAACCGTGTACTCGATGATGTATCTATGAAGGCCAGTGATGGTTCTATCCGCATCCCCAATTTTAATGCGGAGTTTATTGTCTACCTATGACTGGGTGTATTTATAAGAGTTTCCTGTTTCATCCTTGACACTTTGTAGCTGAATTGTGAGCTCATATTCCTTACCATCATTGTTTTTCTTTATATACGGGATATCTCGATAAATACCATGTTTATATAAATACTCAAAATCATAATCAATCTTTTCTCGGATATTCATTTTTCCATCCTTCTGGATGGTTATCTGGGTGTCATAGCCGCGAATAACCTCTGCATGAATCGGAGAAGCGCATATAACCGTTATAACCGCTATAAAGATTATAGCTGTTATATTCTGTATTCTATTTTTCATATAGTTACTAGTATACCATCCCCCATTTGATATGATTATTCCATGTATTTGGCTATCGGCTTAATTATTTGCTTATTTGTAATCATCATTATCTTCTCTTTCCCACAATTCTCTCCTATTCCCTATTTCCCTTCAAATGGAAGAGATATACCCCTTATTCTGAAAGCTTTAAACATCAGAAGTGATCAGACAATAATCGATCTTGGTGCGGGCGATGGTATCGTTATTTTTAGAGCCGCAGAAAGGGCTTTTCAGAACAAATGTAATACGAAATTCATCGCAGTAGAAATAAACCCTATTTTACTTCTTATCCTCCATATTCGCCGCCTTCTCCACCCAAATCGAAAAAATATAAAAATAATAAATACAGATATGTTTTCAATAAATTATTCATTACTAATCACTAACCACTATCCACTTAGACCAAAGGTCTGGGCCAAAGGCCCATCCCCCTTTGGAGGATATCGCCCTCTGGGCGAAACCACTTTCTACATCTACATCTCCCCCTGGTTTATCGAAAGGACCGTTGCAAATATTGCCAAACAGATACAATATTTTGATCTTGTATCCTATTTCTACCAGGTAAAATGTCTCTTTGGGTTTAAGGAGGAATTGAGTGAGGGTGTGCACAGGGTATTTCGTTACGAGAAGGCCTAAGCTCAAACTAGGTGGCGCGAGTAAAGGGTACCCGACACGCGCGGACACCCGAATTGCGGGGGAGCACTGGCGGGGGTAATTACGAGTGACAGAATCTAGTTTGAGTACTACTTATTCAGAAGGTCTACTATCTCCTGAGGCTTTGTGACAATCCATTGTGCGCCATATTCTTTTAATGCCTTTGCTGAATTGAGTCCCCACCCCGCAGAAATACAATCCAATTTTATTTTTTTGCACGCCTCGATATCTCTCATCTCATCCCCCACATATATCGACTCCACAATGGGCATTTTGTATTGACGTAACAATGAAAGAAGGGCTTTATCCTTCCCGAAAATATTCAATTCGCTATGAACAAAGTCAAAAAAACTTGCTAATTTATGTTTTACTATGAACTCTTGAATCGTATCTCTTCGATTTGAAGATAAAACCGCAAGTTTAAATCCTTTTGCCTTTAATGTTTTGAGCGTCTCCAAAATCCCCCTACAGGGAGGTACCGAAAACATCTGTTTATTGAGCATATCTCTCACCTTGAGAAGTAAATAGGGAACTTTTATGAGGGGGATACCGAATCTATGCGGTATATCCTTCAGTTCATGTTCACGTACCCATTCTAGATCTTCCGCAGTTATCTTCTTATCATATCCCACTTCCTTCGCCAATTCCACTATCAATGTAAGCACAACAGGAACGGTATCCGCAATCGTCCCATCAAAGTCGAAGATTATATATTTTTTATCTTTCATATATTCAAATTCCCTTTCAATAACTCAGGATGTCAAATATACATTCATGTGAAGTATTTTCTGGATTTTTGAACGTTGAAGCTGTCTGAGACTCAAAAAACATATGCTCGAGTTCTTCAACTTCAACAAAGACAGAAAATACGGAACATTATTTATCTTTTTCGCCGCAGCATCCTCCTCCACAACACCCACCCTCTTTCCCCTCTTTTCCTTCACAACCTTCCATTCGTTTCCCCTTTTCGTCATATTGATACAGGACATCATCCTTTTCATCCAATGTAGCCTTGTGTGATCCATCACAAAATGGGTGATTCTTGGAAAGGCCACACATACAAATATAAGTGGACTTTTCAGAAGGTTTTACTTCTAGGGGGGCTTTCGCCGTTTTTATAACAATTCGGGACATAGGAAATAATATTAAAATAATAAATCTACAGTGATTGTATCAAAGAATAGACAAAAAACCCATCTAGATATTTTCCTCAAGGCTAATTTAGCTTCAAATATGTGTATGCCAATTGCACTTGACAATTAATTAATGTACATGTACCATATGTACAAATGATGGACTTGAGTAAGTATACTGGGTTTGAGTGGGACAAGGGAAATATTGATAAAAGTTTTAAGAAGCACAAGATTAGTCCAAATGAATCAGAAGAGATATTTTTGGATGAAAGCTTATTAGTACAAGAAGATTTAAGCCATTCTCAACAAGAGCAGAGATTTATAGCAATAGGCAAAACAGTGAGTAAAAAATTGTTGTTAACAGTTTTTACTATTAGAAATTATAAGATCAGAATAATATCCGTAAGGATAGCTGATCATAAAGAAAGGAGACATTATGAAAAATCTTAAGAAAATTCCCTATTTTAAATCTGAAGAAGAAGAGCAAGAGTTTTGGCAGACACATAGTTCTGTTGATTATGTAGACTGGTCAAAAGCAAAGCGAGTAGCGTTTCCTAACTTGAAGTTAACCAGCAAACCAATCACAATACGCTTATCTATTTCATTACTTGAAAGAGTTAAAGTCAAAGCTCATCTACTTGATATACCATATCAGTCATATATAAAGCAGTTGATTGCACAAGGGCTTTGATATGAGCTTACGCAGTTACCGTACTCTTATCCACTGAGTAGAACTTCACGCGATCTCCCCTAAACATCATATCCAGCTCCCCCGTTGATCCGTTACGATGCTTGGCCATATAGAGCTTGACCATGCGTTTCGAAGCGTTTAGGAGATCTTCGCTTTCATCTTCATAGTAAAGAAACATAACCACGTCCGCATCTTGCTCAATGGCGCCACTCTCACGAAGGTCTGCAAGTTGCGGTTTTTTGGAGCCCCTCTGCTCAACGGCACGTGAAAGTTGAGAAAGGGCAAGAACGGGTATTTTAAGCTCACGGGCAAGATTTTTAAGCCCCTGGGAAACAAACGACACTTCCTGCACGCGCGATTCAAACCGTTTTCCCGCATCGGCTAACTGAAGGTAATCTACAACGATGAGCGATATATCCTTTTCAGCCTTGAGTTTTCTGGCTTTTGTCCTCATTTCAAGAATTGAAACTCCAGGAGTATCGTCAATATAGATAGGAGCTTCAGACAACTCACCCATAGCCTGTGTGAGACGCCTGTAGTCGTCTTCTGACAGTTTACCAGTCTTTAATCTCCATGCATCAATATCGGCCTGACCCACAAGCAGTCGGTCAACCAATTCTTCCTTGCTCATTTCAAGCGAAAAGAACCCAACCCCTTTTTTTGCTTTCAAAGCGACGTTGGAAGCGATATTCAAAGCAAAGGATGTTTTTCCAATACCAGGCCGGGCTGCAAGAATAAGAAGATTTGAGGCTTGCATACCCGCTAATTTATTATCCAGGTCTATAAATCCGGTAGGAACTCCCCTCAAGCCCGTACCATTTTCCATAAAATCTTCAAGTCGTTCAAAACTATTCGCAACAATCTCCTTTAATTCGATGAAATCACGATGAGATTGTTGCTGTGCTATGGCAAATATGTCAGACTCCACCTCGTCCAACATCTGTTTGATGTCACCCGTTTCGTTGAATGCGGTTTCCGCAGTACGCGAGGCAAGTTCGATTAGTTTTCGTTTTGTACACTGATCTTTGACGATATGCGCATAGTTTTCAATATTTGCGGAGGTGGGAACTGCATTGATGAGATCTGAAAGGTAAGTAGCTCCGCCTGCATCCTTAATCGACCCATTTTTCTGTAATTGATTTTTAAGTGTTATTACGTCAATTGGCTGTTGTTGTTCAAATAATTCCAACATCGCAGTGAAGATGAGTTGATGACCCCGCATATAAAAATGATTTATACGAAGAAATTCTGCAACTAAACCTATAGCCGAAGAATCGACAAGGATAGCCCCTAATACTGACTTTTCAGCATCAATATCCTGAGGAGGTACACGTAGAGCCAGTGAGGCGGAAGACATTGCCATAGTTCAAATTAAAATTCCAAATTAAAATTCAAAAAACTCTAAGCACTAATCAATTTCAAATTGGCCTCTTGACTGAATTTGAATTTGGTGCTTGAATTTTATTTAAGTACAACTACTCTCATCGCGACATCGATATCAAAATCTTCTTTTTTAACCACTAATTTTTCAAGTGGTTCTGCTTGTGCAATGCCCATTTTCTTTAGGAATTCATCAAGTGGGGTGAGATCTGAAAGCTCA
>Ga0210015_1001789_pt1 | contig 20917 bp, 17 predicted proteins | sample CryGeymeta201522_FD_185471 | JGI IMG/M metagenome (GOLD analysis project Ga0210015, IMG submission 185471) | Groundwater microbial communities from Crystal Geyser aquifers in Utah, USA - Crystal Geyser metaG 2015-22 (SPAdes) (version 2) | ecosystem: Environmental > Aquatic > Deep subsurface >... | reverse complement strand
TTATCCTACCTTTTCCCAACCGCGACTAGGGTATGACATTTTCACGTTGGTAACTATGACATTATCATATTGGTGTAATATCTAATATATTTGGTATTGATTTTTATATTTAATATATTATAATGAGTACAGAATGAACGCACGAAATTTTTCCTTTATTATTACACAACTCGTCCTTACAAAAGGGCGCGGTGTGTGATGATTTAGGAAAAAGATCATTACAAAGCACCCGCCCACAAGGCGGGTTTTTTAGTTATGGGAGAATTTTTGCTATTCGCGCTCATTATGGCGATAGTGTACAAATTGTTGTAAGGTTTATGCGAAACAAAAAAGCATGAATGTTATTGTTTTTGCCTGTATTTTCCCTTCCACATAGCCGATAAGAATTATATTTATGTATAATCAATCCATGGACACACAAATACTTGAATTCCTCAAACAATTAATAGCAGTTGAGTCTGTTGATACAAAAAAAGAAAAGTTACAAGAAGTCATTGACGTTGCGGTCAAACAACTTGATGGATTTACTATTGAACGATTTAACCAAAATAATCATCCAAGTATCCTGGCATATGTAGGAAATAAACGCCCAGAGAAATTTAAAGTCATATTCAATGCTCATCTGGATGTTGTCTCAGGAATGCCGAATCAATTTATTCCAACTGAAAAAGATGGTAAATTATATGGTCGTGGGACAAATGATATGAAGGGTGGTGGAGCCGTTGAAATTCTTGTCTTTAAAGAACTTGCAAAAACACTTCCCTACCCAGTCGCATTGCAGTTGGTAACAGATGAAGAGATAGGGGGATATGATGGAACACAGTTGCAGATAAAAAACGGCGTGCATGCTGAGTTTGTTATTGCCGGCGAACCAACTGACTATGGTATAAATAATAAAGCGAAGGGAATTATTTGGATGAATGTAAAAACAAAAGGGGTAGCGGCCCACGGTGCATACCAATGGAAGGGAGAAAGCGCCATTCTCAAAATGAAAAAAGCTCTAGACGCAATCGAAAAAGAATTTCCAGCTCTTACTAAAGAAGAATGGAGAACAACGATAAATATTGCAAAATTGGAGACTTCAAACTCAACATATAATAAAGTTCCCGACGACTGTGTGATGAAGCTTGATATTCGATTCATTCCTGAAGATTGGAAAACAATAAAACAAAAAATGGAGAAGATGTTTGAAGGAATGGAATTGGAATTCTTGGAATTCGAACCACCACAGATTACAGATGAAAATAATGCATTTGTAAAATCCCTACAAAAAGCAACAGAGTCTGTCATAGCAAAACCTGCAGATATTATCGTTAAACATGGCGGTTCTGATATTAGACATTACAATGGAGTACAGGAAGATGGTGTCACTTTCGGACCAATTGGGGAAGGACTCCACAGTGATAACGAATGGGTTTCTATAAAAAGCTTAGGAGAGTATTATCAAATTTTGAAGAAATTTTTGGTACAGTTAAAGTAAGATTACGGTTTCTTTGTTGGAGTAACATCCACTGTTCCCAGTATGGAACTGGAACAGTTCGCCTTCGATTCCGTACCCTGTACGAAGTACTCTGTTTTCCCAAAGTAACATTGCTTTTCAACAAGACCAGGTGGTTTTTCATACCAATGAGCTCCATACTTCGTAAGAAGATATGACATCATCCTATTCCAAATAGGCGCTGCTCCCGTTATTCCTGATGTCAAATATTGATCCATTGGAGTATTATCATTATTCCCTACCCACACCGTAACAACGAAGTCGGGCGTATATCCTATCGTCCAATTGTCTTTTTTCATATCGGTAGTTCCTGTTTTTACTGCCACTTTATATCCTGGGATTTCAAGAGCAGATCGCGTACCAAACTCCCAACGACGAGCAAAGTTGTCAGATAAAATATCGGAGAGTATATAACTTGTTTCCTTGCTTACCACTCTTTTTTTCTTTGGACTATAATCGAATAAAGTTTCATTTCTCGCATCATATATTCTTTTTACTCCCGTAACCGCAACTCGCTCTCCCTGGTTTGCGAGAGTTCCAAAGACAGTCGCCATATCTGTCATATGAACTTCCCCTCCCCCCAAGGTAAGCGAGAGCCCAAATCGTGATGAATCATCCCATGTGGTAATGCCCATTTTTTTGGCAAGGGACACCATTTCTTCAACTCCAAATGTATTGAGCAATTTGACTGCAGGAATATTGAAGGAGTTCGCAAAAGCATATCGTAATGGAACACGACCATGAAATCGTCCATCATAATTTACCGGGACATAGGGAGCTCCACCTGATATCCCAAAGGCTGTGGGAACATCATCCAATATCGTTGCAGCAGAGTATCCATTTTCAAGAGCCATCGCGTACGTTACCGGCTTTATGGAACTTCCTGGCTGACGAAATCCAGTTGTTACGTTAAATGCGCCTGATGGTTCTGCAAAATAATCCACAGAGCCGACCATCGCAAGAATTTCACCCGTCTCCGGTTTTGTTACCAATATCGCTGCATTGGAAATGTTCAAGGATGCTACTTTCTCCAATTCATCATTCACTATTTTTTCCGCTTCCTGTTGAATATCCAAATCCAAAGAAGTAATAACATTAAGTCCTCCTTCTTCTATACGCTGCAATCCGTACTGCTTTTCAAGGTCACTTTTTACATAAAATACGAAATGAGGCGCGAGTATGTTATTCCGTAAGGGAGTAACCCCAATTGCTTCATTGCTCGCACTTTCTTTTTGTCCTTTTGTAATAAATCCGAGCTCATACATTTTTTTCAGCACTTCATTTCTTCTCTTCTTCGCCAAATCTGGATTAGTGTACGGCGAATATACCGAAGGTGCCTGTGGCATCCCCGCTAAAAAGGCTGCCTCTTGTATTGATAATTCTTTTGCATGTTTGCCAAAATATGTTTTTGCCGCTTCTTCAATCCCATAGGATGATCCTCCATAGGGAACTTGATTGAGATACATTTCCAATATTTTATTTTTTGAATAGAGTTTTTCAGTCCAAAGGGCAAGAAGAATTTCTTTCAATTTACGCTCTATAGTCCGCTCCGGTGTGAGGAGGGCACTCTTCACCAATTGTTGCGTTATTGTGGACCCTCCCTGAAGGCCTTTTTTTAGCAACGTTTCCTTTGCTGCTCGAAGAATACCCCCCAGAAGGGAAACTCCGCTATGCGAATAAAAATCCTTATCTTCTATCGCGATTGTTGCCTGATAAATATATTTAGGAAGATCTTTCAATTGCACCAATGTCCTATTTTGGTCCTTGTATATTTCATAGAGAAGTTTTCCATTTCTATCATACATATGTGTCGATAGTGGATAGTTCAATTTACCAATATCCGTCGGTGAAGGAAGTTCTACGACAAATCTATAGGAAGAAAAAAGAAAGAATACTGTGAAGCAAAGAGCTATTCCCAGGAGGAAAAACTTTAATTCTGGTGAAAATAATGATGCAATAAATCTGAACGGCAGTAGAATAATAAAATTAATTACCTTTGAAATAGTGCGAAATACAAGCAAGAAAAATGTGCCAATGAGGGACACTGTTTTTTTTGACCCCTTTGTCACTATACCCTTATTTCTCCAAAAAAACATAATGGGAGTAACAAGCAAAAAGCGTAGGGATAACACCGTTAATTCCCCAATCGTGATAAAAAATTTAATACTAAAATAGAGGATAAAAAATATCCCTCTCAATATTCCGCGCCAGAGAAAAAATAATCGTAGTTTTGAAGCTGAAACCATGGGCGTAGTATAGCAGATATTATAGGCTCAATCAAGAGCGAAAAAATGTCAGGGTAGCCTCAGTAATTTTGCCTTCACAATTAGTCTTTTCCAAAACGTACCAGGTGGGACACAGGTTACTAAGGTAAGATATGCAGCATCATATTGTTGATCTAGGACTGATATTTTGTCTGGATTTACAACAAACATATCGGTTACTTCATATTCATACTCCAGGTCTCCTACTTCAACGAAAATTGCATCTCCTTTTTCTAATGAGGGGAGGTATGTAAAGATAGTTTTATAGTCCTTTTCATTGTATAGTTGGGGGAGTGTGGAGTGGCCAAAAATGGAGACATTGCCAAATTCACCTGGCATAGACTTGGGGACATAATGGATAAGACTCTTAGTGAGGTCATCTCCCCCCACCACAACTTTTGCCTTTGATATATTTAATTTAGGAATCGTCAGGAAATATTCTTGAACGCCGATAAGGGGTTTTTGGCTTCCATCACCCTCTTGCTTCCCTGGAAACCATAGGTGTGCTTGGGTAAAATCCTTCAGGTTGCTCGAAAATGCATCATTAGTGCCAAGAACTGCTTGTACTTCTCGTACGGATGACGCTGTATTACTTATCGGCACCGGAGAATCAACACCATTTTTGAGGATAAATCGTGAATAAAGTTCAAACGAAATAACAGGGTAAAATGACCAAAAAAGAAGCAATAATCCCATACCCAATGTGATGTATGAAAACATATTTATCGCCTTTCTCTTCTTCGAAGTATTCTCTTTCAAATATACATGTATCGCCATAATTATCTAACCAACTCAATTCGTATATGATTTTGCCAAAAAGGCATTCTATCCCTGATAAGGGGGATGGGGGGATTGATAGAAATAGCTACCTGAGATATCCCAAATTGGACTTGCAGAATAGATTTTCCTTCGTCGCTCCCTTTGCCTTTGAGGGCCCGAGTGATTTCATCAGAATGTATTGACTTGCTAAATAGTATCTCTCCACCGAGGGTAAGTTGTATGTCCCCATTTTCCAGTTTTTTCTGTTTTTTTATATTGAATGTAACTTTGTCCGTTATGTAGCCGTCTGGCTTCTCACTTTCCAATTTCTTTTGTACAAATCCTTCGATTGTTTTTTGTGGAATCCTAAATAGTGAGACTTCCCCAGAAGCCGTATAAGAAAGGCTCGTTCCCTCTTCTCCCACTTCCCCCGAAAATTTCTCCTTGTTTGCTTTGGCGACAGTAAGTTCTGGAAGAACAAAATAGGATTTTTCGGATTTTTGCTTCTCTAAAGCATCCTTTTTAGCCCGTTCTAAAACAAGTAATTGAAGGTTTTCTCTATCGGTTTTAGAAATAGTACGAATAGTTTTTTTCGTTCCCCCTGCAATAGTTGTTTCATTTATACCAAATACGATATTGGATGAAGTACCCGAAACCGAAAACCGCTTATTTTTTTCGACATTGCTGTCCGTTCCCAATACAATAGCTCTTATTTTCACCTTATTTTTACCTGCATTTTTTGTAATCCCGTCGGGGGCAAATTGAGAGGTTGGAATTGTTACGGAATCATCTGTCTCAAAGGTGAGGGAGTCCATTTGAAGTTTTGTCCCTTTGGGAAATTGTCTCTCTTTCTCATCATAATTATAGAGCGTAACTTCGCCAGCGGCTTTTTCTCCCACATCCCTTTTTCCCGTTGTTTCTTTTTTTTCGCTGCGACTGAATGATGTGGCAAACCCCTGCAATTCAACTTGTTCATCGGTGACTGGTTTTTTGCTTGCTAATATCTCAACTTCCGACTGTTTTTTTTCAACAGGGACCGTAATGACAAGTGTGGCCCTGTGCAATAGAAAAAGAAATCCTATAAGAAAACCGATAATGAGAAGTGGGATTCCAATTAAGGGAAGGAGGCGAAAAGAAGGAAAGGAAATTTTTGGAAAACTAAATGAGAATGCTTTTTTTGACACAAATTCTTCGGGTTTTCCTGTTTCAAGTATCTCCCCGCCTATGGTAAAGCCCATAACTTCTTTAGGGTTTTGTTTTTCATCTTGAGCCTCGGCAGTGGATGTATTCGCGCACAGCTGCTTTTCCAAAAGCTTTAGAAGGGCACTGCTTACTGTTGAAGCCGGAACGACAGCGATACGAGGTTGCTGAATAAACAAATTTTTCTTCCAGGAGTGCAAAAGAAGGTCGGATGATTCTTCTGCCAAATCCGTAGAGTCGTATAAATAAATATGGTTTGGTAAAATATGGCTTTGCGCAATGTTTTCAAGCGCTGATTGCATGTCGGTCGCAAAATTGTCGGTTCGGGCTGCATGCTGTGCCACTATTTTGTGGCCCGCCTTATAGAGAAAAACAGTCATTTGAGTATCGTCAAGTTCAACTACCAGACTAGAGAGACTTGTTTGTTTTTCATGTTCCAATTGCTCATGTACCGCATCAATGACTTCCATATACCCTATTGGTTTCAGCTCCAAGAGCTTGGAAATGTCACGCATTTTCGAAATATAAGGTTTTGCAATTTCCCTCGTATGCGGATCTAATAGGTGCGCAAAGATAAAAAAAATACATTGTGTAATAACTGTCTGTTTCCCCATCTCCTGCTCTATGAGGGAAAGAGCTTCATCTATATCATCCACGATATGTTCCCATCCATCGGTAAATTGAAATTCTTTTTGTTTGAGGAGTTGAATAGAGTGAGAATTTTTTTGATACACATAACAGACACCTTGAGCCTCCTTCAAGAGAATGCCACAGTACACCTCTCCCGAAACCTTTTTCTCGGATAAAAATGGTAATTTCATATACGTGCTTTATTGTATTTTATACCGTAAAAAAACTTGATCAATACCTTTCTTTGCGGTTATGAGCGACTCCTCATATGATACTCCTTGTGACGTACTATTAATAGCGTTTTCCAAGTAGCGAACAACCTCATCATTTAATCCATCATCAAACGTATTGGAAATAAGGGGGAGCGATATAAACCTGTCTTCAACGGCTTGTTTAACCACAGAACCTAAGTATTGGTCTTGAACAAGGAGTTCAGCCAAATCCATGCGCGAATATACTGTCCCAAACATCCGAATATTGCTTTGTATTTCGTACATTTTAGTTTCCCCTTCCTTGGAAGAAAGAAACTGCAAGAATTTCCATGCTTCTTGTTGTTGTGTACTTTGTTTTGATACTCCCTCTACCCAGTAAGATGCTATTGAATATTGCTTTCCTCCCGGGGGGTTAGGAATTGGGACCACTGCAATTTTTAAATCGGGTGCTGTCGTTTTAATTGTGAGAAGTTCCCAAGACGGCGCAAAAATCATGGCAACTTTACCCTGTGCAAATGCGGTGATGGAGTTGGGCATTTCCTCGCTCCATATGTTATTTGGCTCCTCCGCAAATCTCCGATATGCTTCTAACGCCCCCGTTGCCTCCGGTTTGTCCAATTGTGTAAGCTCCCCCCCATTCAGAAGAAGCATCAATCCATATATGTCGGAAAAATGCGCCACGTTAGTGGCTGTCCCTGCGGCAAATCCTGCCGTGACAAGTCTATTATCCTTTTCTTTCACGGAAACCTGGGTCGCAGCCGCTATCATGTCATCCCAGTTTGTTGGAATGGAGGAAATACCAGCCTTTTTCAGTAAATCTTCATTAACAAACATGACGAGACCATCAATCATCAAAGGAATACCATATATTCCTTTTCCAACCTTCAAATCCTTTACTTGCACCGGATAAAATGTTTTTTCATATTCGGCTGAACTCATTATCGTTTCTGGAAGTACGGAAACCACCTCTTGAATTTCGGGAAGCCACGTATTATGAAATCGGAAAATATCCGGCCCTTGTCCTTTTTGTATCCAGGTTATGAGTTTCTGACGGTAATCAATCTGCGATTTTTTTTCATATGAAATGTGTACATTTGCATGTGTTTTTTGATATTCCTTAATAAGGGGGTCCATAACTTCCTTCTCTTCCCACAAACCCCAATACACTAATGAAATTGCTTTTGGTGCTGGCGGTTTTTTTTTGTTTCCGGAACTTAAGACAAAGAATATCACAAGAAAAACAACAAAAAACACCACGATCCCTCCAAATATAAAGGGGAGTTTGCTTTGTTCTTTATGAGAAGTGGGCGGCTCAGCTTCTAGAGGAGCTATCTCTGGTTGTGGTGCTGCTTGGCTAAAATCCGTTTGGTCCGTTGCCTCTACGCTAGGGGACAGTTCCTCTGGTTGAATCACCTCAGGTTGATCTGTTTCTTCGCTGTTTACAGGCACCGTTTCATATAACGGCTGTTTGGCCTCATTTGGCTGTTGCAAAATGCCGACATTTTCCTTATCATCCATATATCCATGATACCAAAAAAAACAAGAAGACTTCTTATTCAATTAAGTGTCGTTTTTGTGGTTGTGTTGACTGGTATTCTTTTTCTTTTTTTTATTTCTTCTACTATGAGGAAAGAGCTTGACAATAGGCTGTTCCCCAATGTGTCCATCAATGGACAAAAAGTGGGAAAAATGAATAAAACCGAAGTCACCCTTGTTTTTTCAAACCTTGAATCACAAATCCAGGAAAATATCATCACTCTTTCCTATGAAAATAATCTTGTTGCGACATTTTCCGCCTCCATGCTTACTACGCACCTTGCCATTGACGATGCATTCGATCAGGCCTATATTGTGGGACGATCCCCCCATACTCCATCTCGTCTATTCCAAACGGTGATGAGTGCGCTGGGATTAAGGCAATTTGAATTTCCTTTAGCTATCTCATATGATAAACAGCCTGTAGTCGAAGTACTTAGTCATTTGACAGATCTCTATGAAAAAGAGCCTATCAATGCAAAATTCCAGTTTGAGTCTGGAAAAGTTACGCAATTTGAAAAAGAGAGCGATGGACTTCACATAGAAGTAAAAAAGGCCCTTTCCGAAGTGAATGATAGTATAAATAAACTAATTTCTCATCCCTTGCCTTCGTTGATCTTGGTAAAAAGCACCATACGTAAACCTACAATTACGCTTACGCTCACACAGACAAATACCTTTGGCATTGAAGAACTTATTGGAGAGGGAAATTCTGATTATACCCATTCCATTCCTCAACGTATTCATAATCTCTTGCTGGGAACTGCAAAGTTCAATGGAGTCCTTATTCCGAAAGGTGCGACTTTTTCATTCAACGATACTGTGGGAGATATATCTTCCTCGACTGGATATCAGCCTGCTTATATTATTAAGGAGGGAAGGACTGTTCTGGGTGACGGGGGAGGAATATGTCAAGTCTCCACCACTATATTCAGAGCCGTATTGAATGCGGGTCTCCCTATCGTAGAATATCATTCACATGCCTACCGCGTAGGATACTATGAAAATGATGCCAAACCAGGGCTTGACGCTACCGTATTCGGTCCAACGGTAGATTTTCAGTTCATCAATGACACTCCCGCAAGTATTCTTATCCAAACGAGTGCAGATGAAGAAAATCATAGACTATCTTTTAAATTTTATGGGAAAAAAGATAATCGTTCCGTCCAGCTCTCTTCTCCCATCCTCTCCGATTATTCGTCCCCCCCTGAAGCCCAATTTCAGGATGATCCTACGCTCAAAAAAGGAGTGGTAAAACAAGTCGATTTTGCCGCACCAGGAGGGAGATCTCGCTATTCATACAAAGTGACAAAAGGAAACGACGTTTCATTCCAAAAAGATTTTAATAACTGGTACCGACCATGGAGAGCGGTCTTTTTAGTGGGCACTGCGGATTGAAAAGAGTATTTTTCTGTGGTGTCCTTACCTCCAAGTATTCGGGCGGGGCTGGCGGTGTTTATTCTGTAGACAGTTTTACTATTGTGCGGGAACCCAAAACTTTCGGACGGACGGATTTTTCGGCAGGACTATGGATTTTTAATTAACTTCATCAATTCTTTGATTGATAATTTTAGCTCTTGCGGAGTATATCCGCCACTACTCGTATTTTCTGGGTGATGAATTGAGTTTCTAACAAAAGTCATCAACGATACATCTTCGGGCTGTTGAGCTTGTCCATTTTTCATTTTAGCCCATTTTTTAGATTTTGTAATGCTTTTGCTCACAAAATATGTTTCAACTTGGTCTATGCTGTATTTTTGTTGTGTTTCTTGCAAATGTCCGTAAAGCTCATTGTGAAATTCAATTGTTGGTAAATCATACGCGGAATAATTTATTTCGCCCCAAGACGGACTCCAAGGGAAAATTCCAAACTGCAAGCCAGTGTTTTCTACTGAAATTCCACTATCAGTATTTTTGGTGACCAATAATTCAATTTGGGGGTTACTTAAACAATTTTTGAAAAAATATGGGGAGTGGGTGGAAATAAAAACTTGATTTGTTTTTGAAAATTCAATGAGATATTGGACAAACTTTTCTTGCAGGTGGGGGTGTAAATGAAGCTCAGGCTCATCAATCAACACAACTATCTTTTCCTTTGAGAGCGCGGCAAGCGTCTCTAGGAAAAGGAGAGAGATTATCATTTCCACTCCTGAGCCAAGTGTCGTAACAGGCAAATCAAGTTTTTCTAATTTTTGCGAAAGAAAAGCACTATCAAACGGAGCATTGCTATCAATAAAAGAAAGATCAATCGTATCAACTTCGAAATCCTTTAGTTTTTTATTGAGAACCTCAAAACACTTTTTCATTGAAGCGTCATCAATCTTGCTTACTATTTCTTTTTCAAAAGTGTTTTTCTTCGCAAAAAAAGTTTCTTCTCCTTCGGCAACTGTTTCTTCTCGGACACTTTTCGAAAACCGCCAATTATAATCATCAAAAACAGAAGAAGCCGAGGAATTATAACCCCGTTGCAATTGCTTCTCTCTATTTTTTCCAAAATAAAAACTCTTTGTAAATCCTTCTAAATCAACTTGAGATAAAGACAGAAATCTTTCGTCAAATTGATACTTTGTTCCAGTTCCTCTCGTTATTTCCTAACCCTTTTCGTTGTCTTTTTGTCTGTTCGGAATAACGTGATGAGATAACACTACAATATCCGAAAACGCCTTGCCGTTAGCGGCACGATCTCTTTTCTTTATTTCTAAATAAACACCATTACATTCAACTTTTTGCGTAGTATATCCGTCTGGTAGCTTGGCGGTAAAAACTGGATCAAACTCAATTTTTATAATAATTGAATCATCTGACCCATTATAAAAATCTGTGTGCTTAATTCTTCCAGATAAAAAATAAGGGGAAAGGGCGAAGTTTATTGCTTCAATAATCGAAGTTTTGCCCGTTCCATTGTTCCCAATAAAAAGCGACAAATCTTTTGCCTCAAAAGAAATCTCTTTGATTGATCTAAAATTTTTAATTGATACTTTTGAGATTTTCATAAATTATAATTCTAAAACTTCCCACCCTTTCATCGACGAATCGTAAGAGTATTTCGTATTGCGATTTATTTTCCAGCCGTTTGGTCCATCTTGAACAACAATTCCGCCGTCAAAACCTTTCTTTCCTTTTAGCCACGCTTGGAGTGCTTCGGCTTTATATCTTGTATCATTGCTTTCTGCCATTATTCCGCCTTTGGTATCGAGAATATAAACTGCATTTTTTGTTTGCACAATCCAATCGGGATAGAAAAGTTTTTCCTTATTCTCATCGGGATTGTGATAAGAAATTGAAAAATACTCGCTTCCCGAATCGCCATTTTTATACCACCAAACAACACCTTTGTTTTTAGGCGACTCAAGAAATTCAACAAACGCTTTTTCATTTACTCCACCGAACATACCTCTTTCAATCCAAAACGGCTCCACTGCAGATTTCTTTACTTCAAGTGCCTCGTATTGATCCGTAAAGAACAACGCTTCGCGTGGAATCTCAATATGCTCAATGCGCTTCGCGCGAGCAGACTTTTTGTTTACTTCCTTCTCTCGAATAGGGCGATATGCAAGAAGCGCGTCGCCAATAATAGGAGCAAGTGCGCCCGCCGGACTCACGAGGTCATTCACAATGATTTTGTAAGCGTCAATGCGAGAAGCGCCGAGTTTGTTTATCAACCAAATGTTCAGGGCTGTTTTTAATTTTCCCCACGATCGTTCAGGAGCAAATTTTCTGTTCTCATCCGTTTGCTTTGCGATAATTTTGAAACAAAGGAGGTTATAAAGCCGTTCAAGGTCGTGTCGAGACATTTCTTGGTCATGGCTTCCACCCTCATCAAAAAGTTCTTTTGTGAAATTATCATAATCATCAATCTCTACGCCGACAATAAGCCCATTCGTTACTTTTGGTTTCAGATCAAGATTTTTTAGGTCAAGTTTCTTATCGACTACTTTTTTGAAAGTTTCTTGGAACGAATCACCGAGGTCATTATAGTCAGCACGAGTCATAAAAACAGACTCAAGTTTGACTGGTTTGATATTCTTTCTGCGATAACTGCCATTTATCGCAGGACGATTTTCCGTTTTTGATTTCGCGTATTCTGCAAGCACTTCATTTCTCTTGTAGTTTGTATAGAGATAACCAAGATTAAGCTCCGGATGTGCAAAATGTGTACCAAACGGCATACGCAAAATACGCCCGACAGTTTGAATAGCAAAAGTAGGATTCTGTATTTCGCGGTACATCACAAGCACACCCGCGCGCGGACAGTCCCAACCAGTCGCGGCGGCTTGTTTGAAAAGCAAGAATGAAATGGGAGAATTATTTTTCTCAATGTCTTCGAGATTCTCCTTTTCTTTTGAAAGCCAAATGGCGATTTCGGTTTCTTTCACTCCTTTGCGTTTCAGATATTCAAGAACAATCGCTTGTTTGGTCGTGCCTCCTGTTTCTTTCGTTGCTTGGTCATCATTCGGCAACTGTATGAGCACGAGAGGGTTTACCTCAACTTTAATATCCTTATAGAGTTTTACTATTTCTTGTCGTCTATTGTACGCAAGCTCCAAAAGAAGCTCGTCCTGGTCAAGTTTTTTCAATCCCTTTCGCTCAAAATCTTCCTCGGTTTGGAAAATAATTTTTTCCTTGATAAGCCCCGCCTCAACAACCTCATTTCTGTTTACTTCAACATATCCGGCAGTATCGGCGCGGGTAGGAATATATTTCGGCGTAGCCGAAACGCGAAGCGTAATTTTTGGCTTTATGAGTCCGTCTATGACTTCGAGCGCAAGCTCTGTATCGGAGCCGATGTGTTCTTCGTCAATTATGACAACAATTTTTCTTCCGTCTTCGTGTGTTTCGTTAATGAGATTATCAAATGTAAGTCCCTGCTCGTTTTCTCGGCGAAGTTTTCGGCTATCTTTTGTCTTGCCCTTGATTTTCTGCCAGTTTATAAAAAAGACATTGTTTTTATTGAGTTTTCCACGAGAAAGATCGTTCAAGTCAATCAAGTCGAGTTCTGACGCACCTCCGTAGTATTCAAAAAGTTTCTTTTTACTCTGCTCGTATGAATCCTCGCTAAACGAGAACCATACAAAGGCGACGTCGTTGCCCTCAAAACGCGGGTCGCTCACAATATCGCGCAAAAATTGCGCGAGCATAATAGTCTTGCCCGAGCCAGTGGGCGATTTGAAAACAAGGGGGATATTTTGCTCCGGTAATTTCCACAGAGAAAGAAACTCGTTTTTGAGATTCGATACTGCGGTTTCTTGAAATGGTTTTAGTGCAAACATATATTTATAGGCAATTTATTTCCTTGTATACCTCAAGGATTGGCTCCGGAATATCCTCGACTCGGATATTTACAGAAGAATACTCGCCTTTGTATTCATTCTTGCCCCAACTGAAAATATACAAGGCTACAGGTGTACTTTTCTTTTCTAGTTTATCGATCAATTCTCCGAGCTTTGATTTGTCCTCTTTGAAATAGATTGCCGTGGTTCTTCCTTTCCCTTCAAAAATCTGCCACCATTCATTTTTCTCAACTTCGTTGAGAGTATCTTCTCGGACAGCGATCATTTCTCCTGCTTCATAAGTAACGCGGATTTTTGCCTCATCGGGAATCTTGTGGATTTTCTCGATATTAACTAGGTCAGTTTTGTAGTAGAAAAGATTACCACCAAGTCCTGCAACTTTTTCGTTCTTCTTATCTTTGTAACCTTTGATGATGTTTTTTATGCGTGGATAGCAGACACTTTCCGCAATACCACCTATACCGTTGCCATTATTATTTTCGTTATTCGTGCAAAGAATGAATTTTCGTTTTCCGCCATCCACTTTGTTCATTTCGAGTACGGCATGTCCTGTCGTGCCTGAGCCAGCAAAAAAGTCTAAAACGCTTGCGTTCGGACGATCTCCGACCACAGCAAAAAGACAATCATAAACTGTATAAAGCGATTTCGGAAAATCAAATCCGCAATTTGGCAGTATTTCGCGAAGAAGTTTTGTTCCAAAAATGTTTGCATTATATTTTCCGTCTGTCCAGACAGTTTTGTAATTAAACATTGTTTTTGTTCTCACAATATCGAGGATTTTTCTTTTTCTATTTTCCACAACTGCCAGTTCATTCTTTATTCTTTCAACAGATTGTCGGGCAAAAACCCATTTTCTTTCGTTGCCACTCGGATCAATAGGATAGATTTCAATTACACCATCTTTCCTTAACACATTTACAGATTTTGGATGAAACGAATCATCACAAACATCTCCGAAACCAAGGATATTCTCGTCCTTTACAAAAATAGGGTAAAAACAATTCTTTGCATCTTCACGCAAATGATTTCCCGTCGAAACATCACGCAATGGTCTAACATCGGGATTGTCTCGTCTATCTTGCAAACCGATGAGGGTTTGGTTTTTGGGAACAAGAAAAATAGCGTACTCGTGTGTATAGTGAAAATTATTTCCTTGTGTTCCTCCGGGATTATGAACGATTGTGATTGTGTATTGATCGTGTGCAGAAAATATCTGTTCTAAAAGAACACTTAAATGAGCCTGTTCGTTCTCGTCAATTGCGCAAATTAAAATACCATCATCTTTTAGCAAATTTTTGGCAAGATTCAGACGATGGCGCATGAGCGAAAGCCATTTGCTGTGTCGGTATTCGTCTTCTTTATCTACATAATCGTTGTTGTATTTCCAATTCTTTGCGCCGGTATTGTATGGCGGATCAATATAAATAAGGTCAATATTTTTCTTATGTGTGTAGTTTAGAACAGAAAGCGCGTGATAATTATCTCCCTCGATGAGTAGGTTATTTTGATTTTGGTCATCAGAAATAATGCGTCTTGTTTTGACCTCTTTCAAAACCGGAACATTCTCCCGACATTGAGTTATAATATCCTCTGGTTTGTCCTCAAAAACGAGTCCAAGATAGTTTTTCTTGAGCCGTCTTATTTCAGATTTCAGAGCTACTATTTCTTTTTGTAAATCTTTTTCAATCATAAAATTATTATATTAAATCATCAACGCCAACTTCAAGTTTATTAACTTTTATCGAAACCAAGCGGCACGGCCAAGCTTGTAGGAATAATGTTGAAGCGGTCTGTCACCAATGGGAACCGCCGGGACACCCCCAACCACAATTCCGACGGGAACGTCTTTCGTTACAACAGCTCCTGCTCCTACCACTGCACCTTTCCCTATATGAACTCCCGGAAGAATTATTGCACGGGGCCCAATAAATACATAGTCATCGATATGGACAACTTTTGTTACTGCTGCAAACTGCGGATCTCGAATGTCATGCTGCGAGTTATAGACCATAACACCCGTAGCAAAAGCCACATGATTTCCGATAATTATCTTTCCTCTTCCATCGAGAGTTGCATCTTCGCCGATAATAGTATCTTTCCCTATTTCAATACCCGATGGATTGTATAGGCGAAGCCCCATATGTATTGATGTCCCCTCCCCTATGTGCATGCCAGTCAACCGATAAAAAAATCTTCGAATATGATGAGAGGGGATAGTTCCAACACAATGAAGAATCATGACAATAAACTCAATCCATACTGTTATTATTCTACGGATTATACGAGTACCCATATTTCCATTCTACCACTCTTCATTTTCTTCCGCAATGAATCGGGACGGAGATGACTCTATTCGTCTTCCGAAGAGGAATCGTCTTCTTGCATGGGTTATATACAGACGTTCTTTCGCTCTCGTGACTCCCACATACATAAGTCTTCGTTCTTCCTCGAGTTGAAAATGGTCAAACGTGGACCGCGAGTGGGGAAGAATTCCCTCTTCAACACCCACCATAAACACCACGGAGAATTCCAACCCTTTCGCTTGATGCAGTGTCATGAGCCTTACGCCTCCTTCCCCTTTTCTTTTTTTTTCTCCCTCAGAATATTCAGACTCCACAAGCGCTATCTGCTCCAAAAAGTCATTAATATTGGGGTAGGAGTTTGCTACGCTTTTCAACTCCTTGATATTTTCCAATCGGGAGTATTCATCAGGATCTTTTTCATTATAAAGTGCAAGATAATTCGTGGCAGAGAAAATTTCTTCCATGAGGTTCTCCGTATCTTTTTTTTCAATATCCTCTCGAATTGGAATGGCTTTTCCCACAAATTCCACCCATTTACGTTTTCCCAATTTCATGATGCGCTCCTGTGCAACCTCATTATCCGGATTGATGATAAGCCGCATATAAGAAAGTATGTCCTTAATTTCCTTTCGTTCATAAAAGCGAATGCCCCCGATAAGCATATAAGGAAGGCCATACTGCAAAAGCGCTTCTTCAATTGCGCGTGATTGCGCATTTATACGATAGAGCACGGCTATTTCTTTATAATTAAACTTGTCCTGCAGTCGTTCTATTTCTGAAACAAGATAGAGTGCTTCATCTTCTTCGTTTTGCATCTGTTTTATTATGATGTCCTCTCCCCCATTTTTTTCGGTAAAAAGTTTTAAGATGGGATGACCATTATTTTTTGAAATAACGGTGTAAGCAAAATCAAGAATAGGAGGTGTCGAGCGGTAGTTCTGTTCAAGTTCAAATACTTTACCTTCAGGAAAATCCTCCTGGAACTTTTCGAGATTCCTAATGTCTGCTCCCCGCCATGAATAAATACTTTGGGAAAAGTCACCAACGACCGTAATATCCATACTCACCTCAGATAGGAGTCGTGCAAGCGAATATTGAGCATAATTGGTATCCTGGAATTCGTCTATCAATATCTGTGTGTATTTCTCATGAATGAGGGAACGTACCTCATCATCCTTACGGAATAGCTCAACAACCTTCATGATGAGGTCGTCAAAGTCAAATGCATTATTTTTCTTCAATCTTGCTTGATAGGTGGTATATATTTTTGCGACATCGGCCGCTCGTTCCTGGGGAAAAAAAGTGGTGAATTTATCGGGAGGAATGAGTTGGTTTTTTGCGGCGGAAATGAGATGTGACAGATAGGATGCCGTCATCCGCTCAATGTCTTTTTCTTTTATTATCTGTTTGAGAAGCGCTCCCTGATCATCATCATCAAAAATGACAAAATCGGGCCCATATCCTAATCTTCCTGCATACTTGCGCAGTAAACTTGCGCAAAATGAATGAAATGTTCCCACAAATCCCAGTTTTCCGTATCCCGCGTTTTCAATTCTTTTTTTCATTTCGGCCGCGGCCTTATTGGTGAAGGTAATCATCACTATTTCACTGGGTCTTATTCTTTTTTGCGTTATTAAGTAGAGGACTTTAGAGACCAGCACTCTTGTTTTGCCACTCCCCGCGCCTGCCAGAACAATGGAGGGGCCTGTCGTATGGGAGACTGCCTGAAGTTGCGCAGGATTTAACGTATTGAACTCATCTTTGTGCATAAGCTATACTATACCTTATGAAATATATTTTAGGAAACTGGAAAGCGAACAAAAATTTCTTGGAGGTAAAACAGTGGATATATACATTCCAAAGAGAATACCACGTACATGAGAATGTGACACTGGGTGTTTTTCCACCCTTTCCTTTTATCTCCTATGTTCAAGGTAAGTTAAAAGACTGCAAGAATGTATTTGTAGGTGCGCAAACACTCTCATCGTTTGAAAAAGGGAGCTATACGGGAGATGTGACAGCAACCTCGCTGGAGGGCGTTGCAAGTTATTCGATAATAGGTCACAGCGAACGGAGAAGCACATTTCCTGAATCTGAAACTGATGCTCTGTTAGCGGAAAAAGTAAAACAAGCTCTTTCCCACTCTATAATTCCTGTGTACTGTGTCCGCAATGAGCAAGATTCTATTCCCCATGACGTGAAGTTTGTTGCATATGAACCTGTTGCAGCAATTGGCACTGGCCAAAATGAGCCTCCGAGCCAAGTGGTTGAGATGAAAAAGAAGATGAAACTTCCCGAAAACTGCGTCTTTCTTTATGGCGGATCTGTCGATGAAAAAAATGCATCGGATTATTTTGCCACGGGTGAAATTGACGGATTCCTCCTCGGTAAAGCAAGCCTTGATCCTGTTCAATTCATCAAAATCGCCCAAGCCGCACAGTCTTAAACACTTGTTTCCTCCCCCCATCCTCTGCGGATTGACATTATTTCAACAATACATCTCTCCTGTCGCCCCGCAATAGAAATGTCATCCCGTCAAAGTAGGTCAAACTAATTCTTTCGTGCGTATTTTTTTACTATAAATTCAACCGTCATTCCCGCGGAGGCGGGAATCCAGGCTAAAACTACATTATTTCTATCGTGCATTATCGACTGGATTCCCGTCTTTTGACCAGAGGTCAATCGCCCTTTGGACGACACGGGGATGACAAACATATGTGGCATTTCCATTTTATCTTCTAAGTGATATTGAATATTTATGGGCTTGAAAAGTAGTAGTAGTAGTAGTACCCTAGTTAAATATGACGGAATCTTTAGGTGGAGGGAGCAGTAATAATGGAGGAGACAGGCCTAGTTTTGTTGCGTTACTTTTTCAGAAATTAGCATTTACAAAACAAGTAGAAAGCCAGACTGGTAAATCTACAGGTGCAGCTCAAACAGAAGTATTACGACAAATTAGACAGGTAAGCAAATCTCAAGTAGGAGATGGTATTACTGGCAAAGGCGTGACAAAATCAGGTGGTGACGATGGTTCAATTTGAATTGGTAAATAACTTCAACTTGACTTACACATAAATATCATCTATATTTGAACTGTAAGTTAGTTTTAACCTCAGTTCCAGTATAAATATGAAAAAAGGTGATTATTTAACAGCTTTATTAAAATCTCCCAAAACAATCTTCTCTTTGCAGGACATTGCATTGCTGTGGCAAACATCAAATACCAATACTACGAGTGTGCGACTCCATTATTATGTTGAGCATGGAGATTTGCACCGCATCCGTCGTGGTCTGTATGCCAAAAGCAAACAATATGATAAACTGGAATTGGCAACACGAATTTTTACCCCCTCTTATGTAAGTTTTGAGACTGTGCTTGCTCAGGAAGGCCTCATTTTCCAATATCAGACTCACATTACAGTTGTATCATATTTAACAAGAATGATCAGTATTGATAATCAAGTGTATTCCTATAAAAAAATAAAAAATACAGTTTTAATGAACTCTTTGGGAATTGAAAATCTCAATGAAACGTCGGAAGCCATAAAAGAACGAGCATTTCTGGATACTCTCTATACGAATCTTGACTTTTACTTTGACAATGTGAGGTCTCTTGATTGGAATAAAGTGTTCTCTCTACTGCCAATTTATGATAATAAACGTATGGTCAAGGTTGTTGAAAATTTATTTAAGAAATTTAGTTCAAAATAACTATATGCCTTTAGATATATCTGTCCATAAAACTATCCTGTTTCAACTATTACAAGACATTTATTCTCATAATGAGATTGCTCCGTTTTTGGGTTTTAAAGGCGGTACAGCCGCTTTACTATTTTATAAACTTGATCGGTTTTCAGTAGATATTGACTTAGACCTCCTCGATGAAAGTAAAGAGGATAAGGTATTTGAAGAAATTGCTACCATTGCAAAAAAATATGGAACTTTAAAAGAATCGTATAAAAAACGATTTAATTTATTTTTTTTACTATCTTACGAAGATAAAGCGCACAATATCAAAATAGAAATAAATCGCCGGCAGTTCGGATCACGATATGAGATAAAAACCTACCTTGGTGTGTCAATGCAAGTGATGACGCCTGAAGATATGTTTGCTCATAAATTAATGGCAATGTATGAGCGAATCGATAGAACAAGCAGGGATATTTATGATGTTTGGTTCTTTCTCTCAAATCGATTTCCTATCAATAAAAATATTATAGAAAACAGATCGAGCATGTCATTTAGACAACTAACTAATGAGTGTATTCAAAAACTTGAAAAACTAAATAATATTCATATCCTGGAAGGTCTCGGAGAACTCTTAGCTACAAATCAGAAAGATTGGGCCAAAGCTAAACTGAAAAAAGAAACAATAAGCCTGTTAAAGCTAAGGATTGAAAGTGAAAATTTAAAACAGCAGGGAGAGGAAAATGGTGGTCATAGCCACTATGAATAGTGTTGAAGATATCTGGATCCATCCCGATTCGGGAAGGTTCTGGACTCCTGTCGGTTGTATTTTTTTTGTCGGAGAAGGACTACCCATTCCCCCTGTCTCTTTGATAGGTATTAATGTTGGAGAAATACTCGTGCTTTTATAAGCAAGCAGTGGTTGTAAAGTGGGTGTTGCCGCAGAATTAGTTGGCTCAGGGATATCTGTGGGTTCTTGAGCGAGTATAACAGGAGCTGTCGTTGGCGCTTTAGTCGGAGCTTTTGTCGGCACTGCCACAGTTGGAATAATCGTTGGTGCTAATACAAGAAGAGTCGGTTTAGGTGTTTGGGAAAAATCATCTACTAAGTTAATTTCTTTTTTATAGGTAACTGCAGATGCCTTTGTTTTTCGTATCCGCGTTGGTGATTTGTTTGGTGAAGACAGCAAAGAACTAATATAAAAAATGGCCGCTAATAACGTGACGGTCATGACCAAAAGTGCGCCAGTTATCAATTTTTTGTTTTTTTTCATTTCTAATCGCCCAACCACCCATCACTCGCTGAGTGTAATTGGGCTTCAATTTTTAATTGTGCCGTACCTGTTGCGACAATATACTCCTTATAATACACTTTCAATTGCGGATTAAAAAGGGTAGTAATATGTGCAATTTGCCAATCACGTTCATTCACCCGTATTCGTGCACGATCAATATCGGCCTCAACTATTGTTTGAATACCTATATATAGTTTTTCACCTGGTTTTGCTTTATCTTTTTTTTTCTTTTCAATCTCATTC
>Ga0210015_1001785_pt1 | contig 20947 bp, 19 predicted proteins | sample CryGeymeta201522_FD_185471 | JGI IMG/M metagenome (GOLD analysis project Ga0210015, IMG submission 185471) | Groundwater microbial communities from Crystal Geyser aquifers in Utah, USA - Crystal Geyser metaG 2015-22 (SPAdes) (version 2) | ecosystem: Environmental > Aquatic > Deep subsurface >... | reverse complement strand
AAATCCGGTTATTCTGAATTGCAGAGTATTCGTCATTTCAAAAAAGGGAAGTTGAACCGGAGGATTTGTTAGTGTCCAACTCGAATCCTTCTTCACTTGCTGATCGGGTAATTTTCTAAAAACTTGCGTAAGCAGGGGTCTTAAAGCGCCTTCCGATATTTGTTGTTGAAGCATTTTCTTTTCTTCCATAGAAACGGAATCTTTCAACCCTTTTAATTCCAATAGTTTGTTTGCTATTCTATCGGTTCTGAAGAATTCAAGAATTTCACCCTTCGGCGCAACTCTTGCAGTAAATGGATTATTGATGATCGCTTCATAATCTGCATATCTTGATTTCTCATCGTTCGATAACTTCCTCCCCGATTGATAAGAGAAGGATTGTCCATTTCCGGAAGCATCAAGTTTAACGGAACTGAAAATAAACTCAATTTCCATTACTCCGTCTTTGTCAACATCTTTGACTGATAATTTTAACAAATAAGTAAGCGCTTGCTTAATCTTTTGTGAAACAGAGGTATCAGCCACAATTGATTGATCATCATTGGTAATGCTGGTTAAACGGTAATCGTACACGGAACCTTTTTTTAATCCGTAACTTAAATCAACTGAAGAAAAAGTGGCATCGGAGAGCGGAACGGTTTTAATATCCGATGAATCGAAGGTAGTGGAAAAGGTCTTTTCTACTTTTTTCGGTGCTTCGTTTTTGTTGCATCCGATAAAAAAGGGAAGGAAGAGTAACGTCAGCACAAGTAATTTTTTCATTATGATCCTTTAATAGAGTAAGTATTTTTTTCTTTTTTCTTTGAACACGGTAAGCTCTTTCAGGTAAGACTTATTAATTTTATCAGGCGAAATATTTTTTACTAACTGCCTTCTTATTTTAGAATCTCCCGAAAGGAGATCGAAAGATTTTTCCTTAAATAAAAATTCTTTTGGATATAATTTATGCAAAACAGAAATTAACGCAATCCCGAACTTTACAGATTCAACCTTAGTTTTGTCGGTCACTTTAATTGAAATGCCGCGGCAAAGTTTTCCTTCATACTTAGGGTTTACAGAAACATTTGGAATATCTTTAGGGGTAAAAGAAGCTTCCGCAAAAGTTAATCCTTTAAATTTGAACTTTCGCAATGCTTTGACCAACTGGTTTGGTTTGATGAAGGGTGCGCCGATGGTCAAGAACGGTTCGTCAGTTCCTCTCCCTTCGGAAATATTTGTCCCCTCTATCAGGCAAGTTCCCGGATAGAGCATCGCAGTATTTAAATTCGTTATGTTTGGGGAAGGCTTTATCCATTGAAGATTTAAGTCCTCGAAAAAATAATTTCGCTTCCAGTTTCTCATTTTCATGACCGCAAGTTCTGCGTGCAAATTATTCCCCAAAAGATTTTCATCGTTAATATAATTCGCCAATTCGCCAAAGGTCATTCCGTGTGCTATTGGTACGGGAATAATTCCTACGAAGGAGTTTAATGAATCTTGACGAATCGGTCCATCAACGTAAATACCGCCAATAGGATTAGGTCTATCGAGTACAAGAATTGGAATATTGTTTTCAGCCGCCGCCTGGAGTGAATAGTAGAGAGTGGAAAGATAAGTGTAAAAACGAGCGCCGGCATCTTGCATATCGAAAATGAGCATATTCACATTTTTCAACATTTCCTTTGTCGGTTTTTTATCTTTTCCGTAAAGAGAATAAATTGGCACGCGTGTCTTTTCATCAATAAGATTTTCAACATTTTCTCCAGCTTGCGCCTGTCCGCGCAATCCATGTTCGGGACCGAACAGGGCAGTGATTTTTATTCTAAATTCCGAATCAAAAAGAGCGTCAATAAGATGTGTTCCATTCGAGAGTACTGCAGTGTGGTTTGTAACTATTCCGAGTTTTCTTCCTTCGACAAAATCAATATTCTCAGAAAGAAGGCGATCCGCACCGGTAACAACATTGTTTTTGCCTGTCTGACCAAATATTGATTGAAGAAAAAAAAGTGTGACGAGCATAAATATATAAATCATTTTGCAAATATCTCCTTGCAAGCGACCATGCCGCTAAAGTTAATCCATCCCAAATAATATTTTTATTGATCATTTCTTCAATTTCTTTCGGAGTTTTTTCCAGCATTTCAAATTCTTCCGTAGTGTCTTTCGGAAGAGGAGCGTGGAACAAATCTTTTGCTAGAAATACTTTGGAAATTTCATCCGCTGCCCCGGTATACGGAGCAAATTCTCCGATCTGTAAAAGTGATTTTGCGGAAAATCCTGTTTCTTCTCTTAATTCTTTTAAAGCATTTTCCGGGTAAGAAATTCCTTCTTCCATCCCGCCGCACGGGAACTCAATACTTTCACGATCATTTAAATAACGATATTGCTTAACCATTAAGATATTTTTATTGACCGTAACAGGAATCACCATCGAAGAACCGGCGGTATGGACGTAATGATAAACACCAAACTCTCCATTCAGTCCTTGAAATTCATCAATGCAGTAACTCCAATGGTCATTTTGGAATTTTGTCTGTGAAGAAATTTTTTTCCAGTGGAGCAATGTTAATCTGTAGAGTTATTTAATAATTCGTCTCTTGAGAAAAAGTGGGCAATTTCCATTGCAGCATTTTCATCTGAATCAGAACCGTGAACGACATTTTCACTTTTGCTGTCTGCGTACAATTTGCGAATTGTTCCTTCTTCAGCGTCAGCCGGATCAGTTGCACCAATAAGTTTTCTGTAATCGGCTACGGCATTTTCTTTTTCTAATGCTAAAGCAACTACCGGACCGGAAATCATGAATTCAACTAAGCCGTTATAAAATGGTCTTTCTTTATGAACCTCATAAAATCCTTGTGCTGATTCTTTGGTAAGACGCGTCATTTTCATCGCTTTAATTTTGAAACCGGCTTCTGTGAATTTTGTAATTATTTGTCCGATTAGATTTTTTTTTACCGCATCAGGTTTAATCATTGCAAATGTTCTATTTGTCATTTACTCTCCGTTTATGGTACATAAAAATTGCGTCGTCTGAATTCAATACAGGTGACGCTTAATCAATTTTTTTTAGAAAAACTATTTTTTAGCTGCTTTCTTTTTAACAACTTTTTTCTTTAGAGCAGTTTTGGCTAATGTTTTTTTTATCGGTTTCTTGTTCCCGTAAAAATCTGCCAAAGCTTTTTTCATAGTGATTCCAATTTCAGCAGGGCTTTCGACGACGTGAATACCGGCTTTTTTCATTGCCAACATTTTTTCAGCGGCAGTTCCTTTTCCGCCTGAAATGATTGCGCCTGCGTGTCCCATTCTTCTTCCGGGAGGAGCGGTTCTCCCGGCAATAAACCCGACAACCGGTTTCTTAACATTTTTCTTTATAAAAGCGGCTGCGTCTTCTTCAGCGCTTCCGCCGATTTCTCCGATCATGACGATTCCTTCAGTTCCCGGATCATCGTTAAACATTTTAATAATATTTAAAAATTGTGAACCGATGATCGGGTCGCCGCCGATACCAACGCAAGTTGATTGCCCGATGTTGAGATCAGTTAGTTGTTTTACGGCTTCGTATGTCAATGTTCCGCTGCGAGAAATAACTCCGATTTTTCCCTGCTTATGAATGAAACCGGGCATGATTCCAACTTTTGCTTGTCCGGGAGAAATAACTCCGGGACAGTTCGGACCGATCAAAACAACATCCTTATTCTTGATAGCGTTGTAAGTTCTCGTCATATCTTTTATAGGAATTCCTTCTGAAATACAAATGATTACCTTGATGCCGGCAGTTGCAGCCTCTAAAATAGCATCTGCCGCGAATGCCGGAGGAACAAAAATAATCGAAGTATTTGCCTTCGCAATTTTTACCGCTTCAGTAACCGTGTTAAAAATTGGGATGTCGGTATCGTCAAACTTGGTTCCGCCCTTGCCCGGAGTAACGCCGGCTACTACTTTTGTTTTGTACTCGATCATTTGTTTTGCATGAAAAGAACCTTCGCTTCCGGTAATTCCCTGAACTACGAGGCGCGTTTTTTTATTAACTAAAATGCTCATAATTACTTCCTTTGTTAGCTAAAATTTGGATTTTCTTTTGCTAAAATTACTGAATTTGCGGCAAAAAACAGTCACGATTTTGAAAAATGATTTAAGAATCTCATAACGTTTCAAATCAAGAGCCCAAAGGTTATTGATTAATGAATGATTGAATGCCTGTATGACTGAATGGAAATCAACCCGACAGCTACCGGGACAAATAGTATGAAGTTTGGCTTTCTCAACCATTCAACCACTCATTCACTCACTCATTCATTCATTCCGTCAAGTTTTTATCCTATTAATCTTGTTACCATTTTGTGCTGAATATTTTTACTAACTGTCTCCTCTTTTTCTTATCGGATAAAAATAGTTAATTTTAGTTTGTTCAATTGAAATCATTACAAAAATTTAGGAGTGTTAAATGAATCTTGCTGTAGTGGGAACCGGTTATGTCGGACTTGTAACCGGAACTTGTTTTGCCGAAATGGGGAACAATGTTTTTTGTGTTGATAATGATAAAGAGAAGCTCGAAAAATTAAAAAATGCCGAAGTTACTATTTATGAACCCGGTCTTGAAACTATCTTCTACAGAAATATTGCTAAAAAGAGGTTATTTTTTACTGATGATCTAAAGGAATCTGTCTTAAATTCTGAAATAATTTTTCTTTGTTTGCCCACTCCGCAAGGCGATGACGGCTCCGCTGATTTGCAATACGTTTTGGGAGTTGCGGAATCTATAGGGAAAATATTAAAAGAAAATGGCGACAAAGTTTTTAAAATTATCGTAAATAAAAGCACCGTTCCTGTCGGAACAGCAAAAAGAGTTGCGGATAAAATTGCACAAGCCGGAGTTAAAAATTTCGATGTTGTTTCAAATCCGGAATTTTTGCGGGAGGGTTTTGCGGTAGATGATTTTTTGAAACCTGATCGTATTGTTGTAGGAACAAACAATGAATATTCAATGCAAAGAATGAGAGAATTGTACGAACCGTTTGTGCGGCAAGGCAATCCAATTATAGCGATGGATACTGCAAGCGCAGAAGTGACAAAATATGCCGCCAATTCGTATTTAGCCATGCGCATAACTTTTATGAACGAACTTGCAAATTTTTGTGAGAAAGTCGGCGCTAACATAGATATGATCCGGCGCGGGATGGGAACCGATAATAGAATCGGGAAAAGGTTTTTATTCCCCGGAATCGGTTATGGCGGATCTTGTTTTCCGAAAGATGTAAATGCACTTATAAAAACTTCCGCAGAAAACGACTCTCCATTAAAAATTCTCACTGCAGTTGATCAAGTGAATAAAGCTCAGAAGCTTGTGTTGGTTGAAAAAGTGTTGGCTCATTTTGGTGGTGATCTTAAAGGAAAACATTTCGCGGTGTGGGGTTTGTCATTCAAACCAAATACCGATGATATGCGTGAAGCCCCTTCGGTTGTTATTATTAATGAATTGTTAAAACATGGCGCAACAGTTTCGGCGCACGATCCCGTGTCAGCAAGAACCGCCAAATTTTATCTACAAGATCGTATTACTTACTCAGAAAATGAATTCGACGCCCTCAACGATGCTGATGCTCTTCTACTTTTAACCGAATGGAATGAATTCAGGAATCCTGATTTTACCGTTGTTTCATCTAAGTTGAAAAATAAAGTAATTTTTGACGGAAGAAATATTTTCGATCCGTCAAAGATGAAAGAGCTAAATTACACCTATTATAGCATCGGAAGAGAAGCGGTGAAAGGTTCTTAACTTGAAACGATTAATACTTTTTGTCTGGCTCCTTCTTTTTTATCAGCAAAGTTCTGCCGGGAACATTCAGCAATTTGGTATGATCGGCGACCTGAAATTACAAAGCGGGAAAATTCTTAATGACTGCAAAATAGGTTATCGTACTTTTGGTTCGCTAAATCAAGAACGAACAAATGCAATTCTATATCCGACCTGGTTTGCAGGGGTAAGTAAAGATGTTGTAGGATTACTTGGCGCAGATAAACTGATAGATACTACTCATTATTTTATCATTATTGTTGATGCGCTTGGGAACGGAGTCTCAACCTCACCAACAAATTATAGTGATGAAATTCCTTTCCCGGAAATTACGATCCGTGATATGGTTGAATCGGAATATAAAGTAGTAAAAAATATTCTTGGAATTGATCATTTGTTTGCTGTTATCGGCGGCTCTATGGGAAGTATGCAGGTCTTTGAGTTCGTAGCTGCATATCCTGATTTTATGGATAAAGCCATTCCTTATTCGTCCTCACCGAAAGTTACTTCCAACGATAAAATTATTTTTTCGTTGATGAAAGAGATAATTTTATCCGGGAAAAAATATGAAGAACCGGAAAATGAAATTTTGAAAAAGTTAAATATTATCATTCAACTTTTAGCGCGAACTCCGGCAAACATCAACAAAAATTATCCGGATGAAAAGTTTTCTGAGTTGGCAAAAAAGTTTGAGAGAACTTCACCTATTTTTACGACCGCGTGTTATCTTACACAAATTGATGCTATGTTTACGCACGATATTACACGAAATTTTAATTCAACTTTTGAAGAAACTGCTAAACGAATTAAAGCAAAACTTTTTATTATTGTATCGGAGACAGACCTGCTGCTAAATCCAAAACCGGCGCTTGATTTTGCCGCAGTTACAAAAGCAAAAACTCTTTTACTAAAAAATGACTGCGGACATTTAGCCATTGGCTGTGAATTGGATTTATGCAGAACCGAAATTCAAAAATTTCTTGATGAAAAATAAGAAGGACCCTTATGAAAAATTTTCTTTCAACAACATTTCTTTTTTTTATTTTGTTTGGAATGACTTTTATGAAAGCGCAATCGTTAAATCCAGATTGGATTGACCAATCAGCTCAGAAGTTGAACCATCAACTAATTCAAAAATACGGTGATTCGCAAAAATTAAAAATTGAAAAAGGAATTACTCAAGTTACAGAATTCTGGCAGTCGGGAGACGGAAGCCAACAAGAGTTCGAAGATTTTGTAATGACAAATTATGCCGGCAATGCGGAGACGCATCATCAGCTATTTGAAAGATTTGAATATCTTTTAGAACAAACCGATGGTCATTTCAATAAATTGAGTTTAGATTATCGTCGGCAGGCAGATTTGGAATTAGGTCCTATTCTCCCTGTTGACGAAATATTTGCCGGTTATGATCCTTCCGCGCACATTAACGATGATTTTTTTCAAAATAAAATTGCGTTTGTGGTGCTTCTCAATTTCCCTTTAACCACTTTGGAAGATCGTTTATCTAAAAGTGGGGATTGGTCGCGCATTGATTGGGCTGAAACGAGGCTGGCTCAACGCTTCGCAAAAAGAATTCCCGCTGAAGTGAATTTAGCTATCGGCGATGCTTCAGCAAAATCGTCAGCCTATATTGCCGGTTATAACATTTGGATGCATCATGTACTTAGTGAAAAAGGGGAGCGGCTCTTTCCTGAAAAAATGCGTTTACTTTCCCATTGGAATTTGCGCGATGAATTAAAAGCAAATTATCAAATTCAAAAAAATGGTTTAGAGAAACAACGGATAGTTCAAAAAGTTATGGAAAGAATTGTTACGCAGACTATTCCCCAAATTGCTATTGATAATCCTGCCGTGGATTGGAATCCTTTCACAAATGAAATAAAAGTTTCTTCTGTAAAAGACTATTCTGAAAACGGAAATGAAACGAAGATGTTTTCCAACGAAGCCGAACCAAATACCCGTTATCAAATGTTACTTGATGATTTCAAGGCTTCAAAATTAGCTGATCCTTATTCGCCAACCGCTAAAACTATGATCGAAAGAAGATTTAACGAAAACCGTGAAATACCGGAAGTTCGTGTAAAAGAAATTTTGGAAGCAATTTTATCTTCGCCGCTTGTGAAAGAGACGGCTCTCTTAATTGAGAAGAGACTTGGGCGGTCACTCGAACCTTTTGACATTTGGTATAACGGGTTCAAGTCAAAGAGTAAATATTCTGAAACCGACCTGGATAAAATAGTCGCAAAAAAATATCCGACTCCGCAAGCTTATCAAGCAGATATTCCCAATCTTTTAGAGAAGCTCGGCTTTTCGAAAGAGAGAGCAAAATTTTTAGCGAACAATATTGTTGTTGATCCTGCACGCGGTTCGGGACATGCATGGGGTGCCGGAATGCGTTCGGAGAAAGCTCATCTTCGCACAAGGGTTGATAAATCTGGAATGAATTATAAAGGCTATAACATAGCAGTTCATGAAATGGGGCATAATGTTGAGCAGACTTTTTCACTCAACTCAATTGATCATTATCTGCTGCAGGGAGTTCCAAACACAGCTTTTACTGAAGCGTTTGCGTTTCTTTTTCAAAGTAGAGATTTGGCGTTATTAGGTTTACAACCGGAGGATGAAAATGCGCAATACTTACGCGCCCTTCAAGATTTATGGGCGACATATGAAATTGCCGGTGTATCACTTGTTGATATTGACGTTTGGCATTGGATGTACGGGCATCCCGGCGCTGACGCAGGGGACTTAAAAGAAGCTGTACTCACGATCTCAAAAAATATTTGGAATAAATATTACGCCCCGGTTTTCAAAATTAAAGATGTGATTCTGCTCGGTATTTATTCGCATATGATTGATTCATTCCTTTATTTACCGGATTATCCGCTTGGTCATATCATCTCATTTCAAATTGATGAACATATAAAACAAACCGGAAATCTTGGAAAAGAATTTGAAAGAATGGCAACTTTTGGCAGTGTCTCTCCCGATGTTTGGATGATACATGCAACGGGCAAACCGGTAAGTGAAAAGTTTTTACTTGATGCCGCAAAAAAAGCTTTAGATAAAATTAAAAATTAATTTATAAATCCTGCTAAACATTTGTTCGAGGAGCAGTGTTTCTATTAAAAGGATGAATTATTTTATGGTACAAAAAATTTCTTTAGCATTTGCAAATCGCGTGAGGTTGTTTTATTCGAAGACTACCTCTGTGGTTTCTTTTGTTTTTGAAATTCTTTATGAACTGAAAAACTTTTTTCTTCAAAGGAAAATTACCCGCCTTATCCTGATCCGTCAAATTCTTTTTACAGGGTTCGAAGCGTTAGGTTTGATCTCTTTTGTAGCAGTTGCTGTCGGCGGAATAATTATTCTTGAAGGAAGCGCGATTCTGCCCGGGTTCGGCCAGAGCAAACTTCTTTACACTATTCTTGTAACAGTTATACTGCGTGAACTTGGAGGGCTGCTTACCGCCTTTATTATTATTGCACGGTCGGGAACCGCTATTGCAGCTGAACTTGGGAACATGGTAGTGAACCAGGAGGTGGAGTCGCTTGTTTCCTTCGGCATCTCGCCGGTTTTATATTTGGTCGTTCCAAGAGTGCTTGGCGTTGTACTCTCAATGATGGCGCTAACTATTTATTTCAATGTCGCTGCGTTAGCGGGCGGCTGGTTTATGGCATACCTTTTTGCGCCGATCCCGATTCTTGATTTTCTCACTAAATTATTTTCTGAAATATCAGTTATTGATGTTATTTCAAGTTTTATCAAATCACTTTTCTTCGGGTTTGTAGTTGCTGTTGTCTCAAGTTACCAGGGACTTCAGGTTAACTTTGCCTCAACGGAAGTGCCGCAGCGTACGATAAAAGGAGTGGTACTTTCTCTGAGCTGGGTCATACTCTTTGATATTCTTCTCACGGCTATTATTTATTTAGTATGATGCAGAAGTTAGAAGCAAATAAAGTATTCTATAAAAAGGAAACTCAACTACTAAAAGATTTTTCATTTTCGTTTGGAGGGCAGCTTTACGGTATTTTATCCGATCAGCCGGAGGAGAATTCAAATGTGCTCAAAGTTCTTGCTGGCTTAATTCAACCTGATAAAGGGAAGATTTTACTTGGCGGGGAAAATGTGTATACTTCGTTTCAGAAAAAAGAAAGAGCTGTAAGAAAACAAATCGGTTTTGTCTTTCAGCATGGCGGGCTACTTTCAAATTTAAATGTTCTCGAAAATCTTTTGGTACCTTATGATTTTCATTTCCCGGAAATATCGCTTGACAGAAAAAAAGAGAAAATTTCCGGGCTAATGGACTTCTTCGGATTACCGGTAAAAATACTTACAGAACGACCTGCAAAATTAACGATATCAACACAAAAAGCGCTTCTGTTTATAAGGACGTACCTTACGGAGCCGAAAATAATATTTTACGACGATCCGTTTATGAACTGCAGTTTAGAAATTAAAAAATCTATCTTTAAATTAATTTTAAAGTTGAAAGAAGAAAAAATTATTCAGATATTTAGCGAAAGCGTTGATGTACAGTTATATGAGTTGGCTGATATGGTTATTCTCTTGCAGCAAGGAGCCTATTACTCGTCAGATACTTTTAAAGTACTTAAGAAATCAAACGCTGATTTTGTTACCGGATTAATTTCAAAATTATTAGCAGAGTAACTTATGAAATTCAAAATGCGATATTCAGAAAGAATCGTGGGCACTTTTCTAATTGTTGCGCTTAGTATTATAGCCGCTTCAACAGGGTATTTGTTTTTGCAAAACAAGGTATTTGAAAAGAAATATCTTTTCAAAGCCAAATTTGGTGATGCTGTTGGACTCTCGTCATCTACTTCAGTCTTTTTTAAAGGATTTAAGATTGGTGTTGTTACTGATTTTATACTAACAGACGATAATTATATCCTTGCCGATTTTGAAGTCTATGAAGAATTCAAGCAGAAAATTGTTAGCAATTCAGCTCTTTTTAAAAGCATTAATCCCGTTACTAATACAAGTACCATTGAGTTTCTGCAGGGTCCGGATATTTCCTCTGTAGTAATTGAGGGAAGTATGATTCCTGCAATAGATGTTCCTCAAGGAGAAGCTCTATTGGCTAAAAACATGGTTAAAAAAACCGGCGATCCGTTGAACACTGTTATTTATAACCTCGCCGCTTTTTCCGAAAATATAAACAAAGACAATAATGTTGATAAAGGAGCATTCTTCCGCGCCATGGTTAATATGGCCGATGTTGCCGAGGGGCTTAAAAAAATTACCGACAATTTAAATGTTGATTTTGAAACCATCTCAAAACCTGATAAATCCGGCAAACGTCCATTATCCACATTAGTTGTTAATGCTGCAAACATCTCCGATTCGTTACGCGTGATGACGGGTTTGGTTAATCTTTCGTTGATGCGCTTGGATACTGTGTTAACTGCTTATAGCAAGCCTGAAGGACTCATTGTTAAAATGATAGACCCCGGCGGGAAACAAGTTATTGAGCCAATCCGTAAAACCATTACCAATCTAAATGAAGTGTTGCCGAAGCTTGAAAAATTTTCTGATTTTCTTGTAACCCAGCAGGGACAATTTTTAAGTATTCTCAAGCAGCTTGTAGAAACGCTTGATGAAATGCAAGTTACTTTTGAAACGATAAACAATAGCCCATTTATCGGCAAACCAAAAAGTGAAAGGAAAAAATAACAGAGTGCGGCAAGTCGCATGGCTCATGGTTGAGTTTTTACGGATGATGGGAAATCATTCCAAACTTTAAAGAAGATGATCCATCAATAAAGCTGAATCATCTTATATGATTATTTTTTTGGTCTCCAGCTATCTTTTAAAGTAACGGTTCGGTTAAAAACTAATCTTTCGTTAATTGCATATTTCGAATCCACACAAAAGTAGCCATTCCTTTCAAACTGGATATGTTCTCCAATTTTTGCTTTACTTAGAGATGGTTCAACAAGTGCGCCGGTAATAATTTCGACTGAATTTGGATTTAGAAAAGATAACCAATTCTCGTCCGAAGCCGGGTTTTCAATGGTGAAAAGCCTTTCGTACAATCTTACCTCAACGGAAACCGCTTGTGAAGCCGAGACCCAATGAATTGTTCCTTTTACTTTTTTTGTGCTCGTTCCCGTACCGCTTTTTGTGTCTGGATAGAATGAGCAGTATAATTCAACAACCTCTCCGGTTTCATTTTTAATTGCTTCATCGCATCTTATAATGTAAGCATAACGCAATCGCACCTCGCCGCCAGGAATTAGACGGTGAAAACCTTTTGGTGGATTTTCCATAAAATCGGTTTGTTCAATAAAAATTTCTCGTGAAAAGGGGAGAACTCTTTTTCCCATTGATGCGTCTTCCGGGTTATTAACCGCTTCCAGTTCTTCAACTTGATCTTCCGGATAATTTGTTATAACAATTTTTAACGGACGAAGCACTGCCATTGCCCTTTGAGCGCGCTTATTTAGATCATTGCGAATTGAAAATTCAAGCAGGGAAATATCTGTCATCGCATCTCTTTTTGCCACTCCAATTGACTCGGTGAAATCTTTCAATGCTTCGGAAGTGTAACCCCTGCGCCGCAGTCCTGATATAGTTGGCATTCTTGGATCATCCCAATCATCAACATAATTGTCTTTTACAAGCTGCAGAAGTTTTCGTTTGCTCATTACGGTATAATTCAAATTTAACCTGGCAAATTCAATTTGTTGGGGATGATGCATTCCAAGTTCATTCAAAAACCAATCATAAAGAGGACGATGGTTTTCAAATTCTAATGTACAAATTGAGTGGGTAATTTTTTCGATCGAATCTTCCAATCCATGCGCCCAATCATAAGTCGGGTAGATGCACCACTTCTTGCCCTGCCTTTGATGCTCTTCATGAACGATGCGGTACATAATCGGATCGCGTAAATTAATATTTGGAGACGCCATATCAATTTTTGCACGAAGAGTTTTTTCACCATCCCGAAATTCACCCGTGCGCATCCGCTGAAATAAATTAAGGTTCTCTTCTATGCTCCTGTTCCGGAACGGACTTTCTTTTCCCGGTTCGGTTAGCGTCCCGCGAGACGAGCGGATTTCATCTCCATTTAAATCGCAGACATAAGCCTTCCCTTTTTTGATCAACTCAACAGCTAACTGATACATTTGATCAAAATAATCGGAAGCAAAAAATATTCTTTTTTCGAAATCAGCGCCGAGCCATTTTACGTCTTCAATTATTGAATCAACATATTCCTGTTCTTCTTTGCTGGGATTTGTGTCATCAAAACGGAGATTAAATTTTCCATGGAAATCTTCGGAAATACCGTAATTTAGAAAAATTGATTTTGCGTGTCCAATATGAAGATAACCATTTGGTTCGGGCGGAAAACGAGTATGAACGTCTCCTTTCCATTTATTTGTTTGTAAATCATCATCAATGATCTCATAAATAAAATTCTTTTTTTTAGGAGATGCAGATGAAATTTCCATGTTATGTAGTTCGTTCATAAGGCTTCAATTTTTTTTATTACAAATTTACTGAAATTTAAAACAAAAAAACCCGGGACGGAACTCCCGGGTCTTTTAATACGTTAGCATTTAATTTCCTGTAATATTTGGCGGAATAGTAACGAGCCAAATAAATCAGAGAATGAATGAAGAGGAATGGATGTATGTTTTTCATTCAATCATACAACCATTCATTTAATATTATTTGGTATTTGTTTTTTGTTATTTCCGGTTTATCCGGGTTAGAACTTAATATTATTATTTCGAAGGTTTTGCGCGCTCAACTACACTCCGGTCGCCCTTCTTTTTTGAATTTAATTTTTCTAAGACAACTTCAGCATCACGCGGAGAGACCGAAAAGAATGAATAACTGTCCATTACTTGAACCGCATCAATTCTACGTGATTCGATGTTGGTTTTTTGCATCAGCATGTCAACCAACTTTTTCGGACTTAAGCCGTCTTTTTTCCCGGCGGCAATAAATAATCTTTCTTGTCCCTTGCCGCCTCTTTCTCTTCCTTCACTTCTAAATCCGCCTTCTTCTCTCCCTCTTCGTTCACCACCACGGCTATCATCTCTTCTTCTTCCATCTCTTGGTCTTTCTTCTCTTCCTCTTCCGCCACGAGTTTCTTGTCTTCCTCTCGATCCGCTCCCTTTCGATTCAAATTTTCCAGGTTGCCTCTTCGATTCGAAGAAGTCTTGAACATTAGCGTAACTTCCTTCTTCAAGAGAATTTTGAAATGCGTATTGGATCAATGCAGAAGTAATTTCTTCAGCGGAATTACCTTCGAGCAAGTCTTTTGCGAGGGTAACGTAATTTGAAGACACTCCTTTAGTGATAAGATTTTTAATTTCAATAGCGATTTTTTCTTTTTTGAAATTGATAACTTCTTGTACCCGTGGAATGCGTCCTTTACGAATATCAGTTTTAGTAATGTTTTTAATGAACATCAATTTTCTGTATTCTTCAGGCGATACAAAAGTAATTGCGGTTCCTTCTTTTCCGGCTCTACCCGTTCTACCTATGCGATGCAGATACGCCTCCGGATCTTGTGGAAGTGCAAAATTTATGACATGGGTAAGGTCATCAATATCCAAACCTCTTGCAGCAACATCTGTTGCAACAAGAACATTCGTCTTTTTCTTTTTAAATTTATTTAGGATTTTTTCACGTTGTGCCTGTGAGATATCCCCATGCAAACCTTCAGAATCATAATCGCGGTCATGTAATTTGGAAGTAATATAATCAACATCATTTTTTGTCCTGCAAAAGACAATCCCATAAAATTCATTCGTTGTATCAATAATTCGGCAGAGAGCTTCGAGTTTCTCTGATTCGCGTACTTCAAAATAAACCTGATCGGTTAAAGAAATGGTTTGTCCCGCATGTTTTGCCTTCACAATTTCGCGGTTTTTCATATATTTTTTGGCAAGATTAGAAATGCGTTCCGGCATAGTTGCGGAGAATAAAAATGTTCTTCGCTCAGGGTTAGCGCCGCTTAAAATTTCTTCGATGTCCTCTATGAATCCCATATTAAGCATTTCATCCGCTTCATCTAAAACCACAAAAGAAAGTTTGCCGAGAGAAAAAATCTTTCGCTTCAATAAGTCCATAACTCTACCAGGAGTTCCAACAATAACATCAACTCCTTTTTTCAATCTTCTTAATTGGGTGTCGTAAGATTGTCCTCCATAAATTGGAGTGACGTGAATATTTTTGTGCCCTCGAAGAGAATTAAATTCTTCTGCAACCTGGATAGCAAGTTCGCGAGTAGGCACGAGGACTAATACCTGGAGGTGGCTGGCTTTGAGTTCCAATTTATCAATAATTGGTAAGGCAAACGCCGCAGTTTTTCCCGTGCCGGTTTGTGCTTGTCCGATTAAGTCATTCTCAGATTGTAAGATGAGCGGGATAATTTTGCTTTGGATTTCAGTCGGTTCTTCGAAACCCTTCATTTTGATAGCTTGAAGCATTTCGTCGGAGAGTCCTAATCCATTGAAGGCTGTGGTCATGTATTGTATACTTTCATGTAGTTGATATTTTTCCGTGAATTAATTTTCAACTCATGAAGAATAGTTCGCGCGATCTCTATCGGTAGAAAAAGGGAGGAGCAAATGTAGATGATAAACAAATCCTAATAAGTAGAAATAATTCTGTATGCTAAAATAATCGAATTATTTGTCATTTCATAATAGCGAAAATGGCTAAATGAGGCCGAAAATCAGATAATTATTTTTTCTAAGGCGATATTTATCCTCCCAAGCGTTTCTTCTTTACCGAGAATGAAAATAATATCATATAACCCCGGACCGCCGCTAACTCCGGAGACGGCTAATCGCAGAGGATGAATTATTGCCCCATTTTTAACTCCGGCTATTTCAGCAACCTGGTGCAAAGCATTTTCGAAATCTTCTTTTGATGGATTTTCTACTCCCCGAATGGTTTCGGCAAATTTTTGAAGAAGCCCGGCACTTTCAGCAGTCCATCTTTTTTTAACTGCATCTTGATCATAAGTTTGCGGCGCAATGAAGAAATAAGAGGCGTTGAGAATAATTTCTTTTACAAAATTTATCCTCTCTTTCATTGACTGGATGATAAGAAGTAACTTTTCATCACTTAATAAATGGTCATTAAAAGATGAAACCGCAACTTCTTCCTTCAGCAGATTGAGCAATTCACCATCGGTTTTTTTTTGAAGATGAGCAAAGTTCATCGCTTGAAGTTTTTCAATATTAAAAACCGCTCCGGATTTATTTACCCGTTCCAATGAAAAAGAACTGCAAAGCTCGTCCAGATAATAAAACTCTCTATCATCTCCGGCGCTCCAACCGAGCATAGCAACAAAATTTACTAAGGCATCTTTCAAATATCCCTTCGCGCGGTAATCTTCAACCGCAACATCTCCCTGACGTTTACTTAGCTTCGATTTATCGGGATTTAACAAAAGAGGGAGGTGCGCAAATTTTGGAATTTCCCAACCGAAATAATTATAAAGTAAAATATGTTTCGGCGTTGATGAAAGCCATTCTTCGCCGCGGATCACATGGGTAATTTTCATCAGATGATCGTCAACCACATTTGCAAGGTGATAGGTTGGATAACCGTCACTCTTCAATAATATTTGATCGTCAACTACATTGCTGTTAAACGTAACCTCTCCACGAATGATATCTTCGATATTGATCAGTTCATTAGGTTGAACATTTAGCCGGATAACATAGGGTTCATTGTTTTTCAGCGTATCTCTTATTTCATTTCCAGTTAAATGAAGACAATGCTTGTCGTATTTGGATTGGAGTCCGGTTTTTTGTTGTTCATCACGTAATTGTTTTATTCGATCCGAAGTGCAAAAACAGTAGTACGCTTTTTTTTGTTGAACAAGTTCATCGGCATATCTTTTATAAAGTGCTAATCGCTCAGACTGAACGTAAGGACCAAATCCGCCATCTTTGCCCGGGCCCTCGTCAAAATCTAATCCTGCCCATTTCAAAGTCGTAATTAGATTTTTAACGGCTCCTTCAACAAGGCGCGTTCTGTCCGTATCTTCTATACGAAGAATGAAAGCGCCGTTATTTCTTTTGGCGAAAAGATAATTGTAAAGCGCAGTACGAAGTCCACCAACGTGTAAGTATCCTGTAGGACTTGGTGCAAACCTGACTCTGGGATTTTCACTAATCATTTTTTTTTAAGCTCTAATTCTTGAAAAATTAAATTAATTTTTCCCTTTATAACCGGTAATTTATTTTCAACCACATCCCAAATTAAATCATAATCAACGCCAAAATATTGATGAATTAATTTGTCTCTCATACCTGATATTTTCTTCCAATCAATATCTTTGTGTGTTTCTCTAAAATCATTAGATAAGTTTTTAACTGCTTCACCGATGATTTCGAGACTACGTGAAAAAGCTCTCGTATAAATTTCGCTTTCCACAAATGATTCGTAAGTAAGATTTTTAGTTTCATTTGTAATGAAATTGATTTCGTCTATAATGTGTTGCAGATAAATTATATTACGCTTCATACCAAAGAATTTCTTTTTTAACTAATGGAAATATGTATGGACTCATTCCTTTTTCAGTAAGAAGATCAACCTTTCTGCCGAAAATCTTCTCTAGCTCAAAAGCTAAATCGATAAAATTGTCAAAAGATTTATCCTTAAAATCTACGAGCAAATCAATATCGCTTGTCTTAGTTGATTCGTTTCTTGAAAATGAACCGAATAATCCAATTCTTAGAACACTATATTTTTTTAATAATTCCCTATGACCTTTGAGAATATCTATAATTTCATCAGAAGAATATTTTTTCATTTATTTTTATTTCCGTTTCTCAAAATTAAGTAAAGATTAGGACATTTACTGAAGATCAACTTAAATTAGGAGAACCATATAATTGTGTGGCGACTAACTGGCAGCCCACATCAAGGATGCCGCTTAAACAACAATGCCAATAATTACTCAAATACCAATAACGAAAACGCCATCTGCTTGATTGGTTGGTAATATGCGCTTTTAATTTATAAACTAGTGTGTTATACCAAGACCAAGAGATTCTAATTAGAAATTGAAGTCTCCTAAGGTTTTTGCCAAAATGCATCAGGATTACTTGTATAATGTGTCATTATTTCATATCCATCATAAGTCTTGATCTCAGGATTACTCTTTATTTTATAATCTCTCGGAATAAGTTCAATATAACTTCTATTTTTATCTTTTGTTTCATAGTTAAATTCACTACAAACCGGGCTGTTTAATCTAAATAAGTTCTTTGACAGATAATCAACGTAGTCATCTCTGGTAAATTTCACTATTCCTAATTTATAAAAAAATCGAAATAAAGAACCGACAGGCTTTTGATTTATTTCATCATTTAACACTAAAGGTTTATCGTTTATCAAACGTTCTCTTACTTCCCGTATGCTCAAGTAGTCTCCGTTTTCATCTTTAAAATATGCCTCATACGTAGGGTCCATATAAATCCATTTATCAAAAGTAGTAGAATACACCTCATTTATTACATGACAGTCTTTGAAATCCTTTTCTTCAGGCATGCAAGTAACAAATCTTGCTTGAAATCCCATTGATAAATAAACTTCATTTAGGATTGTTGCTATCATTCTACAATTGATCCCCCTATTTTCTTCATGACAAGTTTTTATAATATTAAAAGTATTTTTAGGATAAGGATTTTTCGAATTACCATCATATTCCACAATATTATGTACCCATTTCATAAGATTTATTAGCTTTGACATTTCATCACCATTACCAGCACTATCTTCAAGATTAAAAGTATCTTTTAATTTTATTAGATTTTTGTCAGATGATTTTGCATAAGTAAATTCCGGCAAAGTTTCTATGCGTTCATATTTGTATTCAGGATACGACTTCAATATTGCAATATATTCTGCACGGTTATATGATACAACTGAACAACCGCCGCAAACTATTATAAGAGAAACTAATATAAGAGGGACTAATAAAGCTTTCATATAATTATTCATTGAACTCCTCCTTTTGGGGGGCAGGACTATCGATATTTATAACTCCTATACAACCGTTTATAACTCGCCGGATATCATAGCAAGTTATCCTGTGGACTTTTTACTTTCTTCTTTTACTTGAAACTTGTTGTGCTATTATTTGTTACCTAAATTGAGCGATTTATTTGTGCGTACAAAAAACTGCGACACAAAAATCTTTTTTTAAAAATTTCTTATGGGAATTTTACTTAACTTTTAGATAAACACCAAAGTTTAATCAAATATATTTTATCGTTAATGATCTTCGACAAACCATGCCAAGTCTTGCCATAGCATATAGTTTTTTAGACATAGTCATCCCGGCGACTGATTTTTCTTGAAGATAAGTTGTTCTTTTTTCTCTCTGAATTTCTAATCTCAAACTTGAATTACTTGTTGAGTTTGGCATAGCTCCCATAACTTATAAATGTTCAGTCTTTCTTTGACTTCGTTGGTAACTTTGAGAATTATCTCCCCACCGTGTGAAACTATTTTTACGGCAAAATCAATTAGTTGTCTGCGGAATTTATTTTTCTCTTGACTCTTTACTTATTAAAGAGGTTAGGCGCTAATTTCTATTTAATATCTTATAATAGAATCATCAGTATAGGAATGGAATTATAGTTTTAGTTTTTAATCTATAATTTTGATAATCAGAGAATCTTAAAGAAAGTAATTGTTCTTCACTAAATATACGGATTGCTATTACTGTTGTTACAATTACGGCAATTGAAATAGTAAATATGGACAGATGAACGGCAATACTTATCCAAACAAGAAACAATGCCGAAGTATACATAGGGTGACGTACGTATTTATACGGACCTATTGTAAGAAGTAAACCATTTGAAGGTTCAGCATGAATACTAAACTGATTTTTTTGAAAACTACGCCGAGCCCAAATGCTAAAACCAACACAGAGTAATTGCCCAATTATTATAAATGGTGATTCTGACAGAAAATTTTCAGTGACCAACAATATGATAATTGATGCAAGAAGAATTAAAAGAGCAAACTTGGAAATATATTTAATCATTGTGAATCTCCATTTTTAATGCGCCTAACGACATGCCGATAAGCGGCGCCCCAACACAGCAACGCCGAACAATACCAACAACTTATTATTTATTAAAAATATTTTTTAACAGAACTACTTTGAACAACACAGCCGAAACGGAATCACTAATTCTAAAATTCCTAAAATGCCAAATGCGAAAATGGCGTCCGCTTGATTGGCGGGTTATATGGCCTTTACTATTTTAATTTCGTATCTAAACTTTTAAGAAATTCTTCAGCAGTTAGAACATCTATCTTGCTACGTTTATAATCTATTTTATTTCTAGTAATAATAAGTGTAATGCCATTATTGACTGCTGTGTAATACTGAATTGCATCTTCAAAATCATTGAATTCAGAATTAAGTGATTGTTCTATTACTCTTTCATCTATTGGTAGAATATTTATGAGAGTTTTTAGTTTTCTTAAGCTCTTTAATGCTACGAAATTTGTGGTTTGTTTCTTTAGAAGGTAGTGCAGATTTGCAAAAATAAGTGGGGACGTGTATGCAATAATTTTATTTTGATTAATTAACGTGAATAATCGGGCCGCGTGAATATAGTGCGGTTCCCTTTCAGCAAGTAAATCTAATATTATATCCGAATCAACAAAAAGTTTTATCATTTGGAATATTTTGCCTCAATATGATCTCTATAAACCTCTTTCATATTAATATGCTCTGGTAACTTGATAATCCCGGAAAGCTCAAGAACATTTGGTGATATTTCAATTTCTGTTATGCTTTCTTTATCAGATATCAAATTGAAATATTTTTCAACCATTACTGAAAGACTCTGTTTATTTCTTTGAGCATATTTTTTAGCACGCTCAATTGCTTTTTTATTGAGTTTTAATGTTAGTTTGGTATTCATATAATTCCTTTCTAATAATACGTAAATATTCTTGCAATAAGATACGTATCGTCAATTCAATTTTCAAGTTCAACTATTAGCCATATAACGGCGTGTTATGTTAAAATCCAACACTGCCGAATTAATTATTTAAAGATTTCCATTCTCGTTTTACTTTAGTAAAACGAGTTACTAATTATTAAAAATCTCCACACCCAAAGTGACGAAATTATTA
>Ga0210015_1001779_pt1 | contig 20962 bp, 16 predicted proteins | sample CryGeymeta201522_FD_185471 | JGI IMG/M metagenome (GOLD analysis project Ga0210015, IMG submission 185471) | Groundwater microbial communities from Crystal Geyser aquifers in Utah, USA - Crystal Geyser metaG 2015-22 (SPAdes) (version 2) | ecosystem: Environmental > Aquatic > Deep subsurface >... | reverse complement strand
CTTCACCCTCGCTTCAATCGCCGCCCACGCACCCAAAAATATTCGTCATCGCCTGCTTTACTAATTGTTATTATTTGCGCAAGCGGAAAGGCCGCCGCTGTGCCAGCGGCCTTCGACTGGTCATCAGACGGCCAAAGGTGGCATTGGCGAAGCGCACATCCTCAATTGTATAGAAGGCATTGGGATTATAGCGGCGAACCAATTTAATCACTTCGGCCAGATTTTTCCTGCGCACAATGGTAAAAATGGCCAGCACCGGCCCCTGGCTCAAGGTGTCGCCAGAAATTGGGCGGTCTCTGCGCCGACCATCATGGTGCAGACCGATGCGGCACTCATGTCGGGAGTTATTTGGAGACTCAGCCTCTTCTCATGCTCAGCCAAGGGATCCTGATGCATCAACTGATATTCCAGCACCGCGCAGGTCGCTTCTGAAATCTGCCCCGTTTGTTGTTGACGCTGCGCGATGCGCCGCCGTAATTCCTCTGTGGGGAGATCAAAATCCAGAATCTGAAACGCAACATTCTGTTGCGCGGCCAGCTGCTGCATCTGCTCACGGTGGTGACGCTGAAGGAAGGTGGCATCGACAATGACGCTGATGCCGGATTGCAGCAGAATTTCCGCCAGCTGTTGCAGCCGCAGATAGGTTTTTTCTGTTGCGCTTGCCTGATACAGATCCGCGGCCACCGCCGAGCCACTCTGAGCTTGCAGCTCGAGCCCATGCAAACGCTTGCGTTCGCTATCGGAATGCAGGCGCAGGGCCGCACAACCGGGAGCCAGATCGGTGATGAAGGTCGTTTTGCCTGAACCCGAAAGGCCGTGACTGATGATCAGACGCGGACGCCGTTTGGCACAATAACGGGTGGCAAGATCCAGATAACTGCGTGCCAGGCCTGGGGCTTCAGCCTGCTCTGCACCGCCTGGTTCGGTTTGTGCCAAGCGCAGACAGGCGACCTTGGCTCGCACCAGCGCCCGATAAACTTTATAGAAGTCGAGGAGCGCAACCCCGGCATAATCGCCGCTCTCCTCAAGATAACGGTTGAGAAAACGCCAGCTTAGCTGGTCTTCTCCACGATCTTCCAGATCCATGACGAGAAAGGCAATCTCGTTGATGGGATCGATCCAGCGCAGATTTTCATTGAACTCGATGCAGTCAAACAGCAGTGGCTGCCCCGCATGCCAGGCGATATTTCCCAGATGCACATCGCCATGACATTCACGAATGTAACCCTGGGTCTTGCGTTGCTCCAGGCTGGGGGCCAGTCGCGTGCAGGCGGCAAGACTCCAGCGCTCCAGGGCGGCCAGTTGAGGGTGCTGTGCCGCGGGTAAGCGGGGGCGAAGCTGAGAGAAGTTCTGCTGAATCGGGTGGCAAATTGCGTCACTGCTGCCGAAGGGCTGCTCTTTGGTTGCGACCGCCGCCCGGCGGTGAAACTGGGCGAGATGGGTGGCAAAGTGCTCAATCTGCGCGCCGCGCAGCTGGCCGCAGGCCTGCAAGCGATCAAACTGCTGGGCGCGGTCAAAACGTTTCATCTTAACCACCCAGTCGAGGGCTCCCTGCTGATCGAAGTGTGGCGCCTCGGGGCTCCCGCCAAGCGGTATGACCTCCAGATAAAGCTGGGGGGCAAAGCGTCGGTTCAACCGCAGTTCCTCCTGGCAGTAATGGCGCCGTTTTTCACGGGTGGAAAAATCGAGAAAGCCGAAATCAACCGGTTTCTTGAGCTTGTAGGCAAAGTCTCCAGCCAGAAAAACCCAGGAGATATGGGTTTCTATTAATGCGACCTTAGCAACCGGCGGATCATAAAAATCCGGGTTGAGCAGGGCCTTAACCAAGGATGAGTGACCGTTTTTCATGACGACTCCTGGCTGCGAAAATACGCGGGAAGTGTGGTCTTTACAGCCCGAAGCGGCGCAGGGTTTCAGCCGGGGCCTGGTCGAAGTGAGAAAATTCCATGGTGAAACTGCCGCGGCCTTTGGTGGCGCTGCGCAGTTCGGTCATGTAGCCAAACATACAGGTGAGGGGAATGGTGGCGCGAATCAGATCCTGGTCGGCGTGGGTGGTAATGCCGGTGACCTGGCCGCCTTTTTGTTGCAGGCTGCCCATGACTCGACCGGTATACTCGTTGGGGGTGGTGAGCTCAAGTTGCATCACCGGTTCGAGCAAGGTGGGTTTTGCCTTGCGGATGGCCTGGACAATTCCCAGATGAATGGCAGCCTGAACGCCGCGCGGGGTGGTGCGATTGGAATCGCAGGGTAACTCTAATAGGTGAATGCGCAGATCGGTCAAGGGATAACCCGCGACCGGGCCGGAAGCGCAAGCACGTTCGAATTCGGTTTGCAAACTGCTGAAAATTGCTTCCGGCAGTTGTTGTTCAAGCTCGGCCGGAATTTCAATGCGCAGACCGCTGCGCCGGGGCAGGGGATCAATCTGCATGACGATTTCACCCTGATTCAGCTGGCCATCGAGTTCCCGTTCGAAGACCTCGTGGTGGCGAATTGGCTGCTGCAAGGTTTCGCGGTAAACCACCTGGGGGCGTCCGGTGTTGACCTCAACTCCGAAGTCTGTGGCCAAGCGCTGCACCACCACGTCCAGGTGCAGTTCGCCCATGCCGGTCAGCAGGGTTTGCCCGGTGTCGGGATCTTCCTTGACCTTGAAGGTCGGATCTTCCCACTGGAGCTTCTCCAGCGCCGGCGCCAGTTTTTCTCGGTCGGCAAGAGCCCGTGCTTCGACCGCCAGGGAAACCACCGGTTCCGGATATTCCAGCCCGGCGAGAATAACGGGGTGGGCGGGATCGCACAGGCTGTCGCCGGTGAGCACCGTTTTTAATCCACTCGCGGCCACAATATCGCCGGCAACAGCCTGGTCAATCCGTTCGCGTTTGTGGGCGTGCATGCGAAAGAGACGCGCGACTTTTTCCGGTTGATTTCGGTTGCTGACCAGCAGAGTGTCGCCGGACTTGAGGGTGCCGGCGTAGAGGCGTAAATAGGTGAGTTTGCGCCCTTCGTCGGACATGACCTTGAAGGCCAGGGCACAGAGGCTTGCTTTGGGGTCGCAGGGGAGTATGCGGCCAGCGCCATCAATGGGATTGGTTCCCTGTTCGGGGCGGCAATCCAGCGGGGACGGCAGGAACTGGCCGACCGCATCGAGCAGGGGTTGAATGCCCTTGTTGCGCAGGGCCGAACCGAGCATAACGGGAAAGATTTTGCCTGCCAGGGTTCCGGCGCGCAGGGCCTTTATCAGCAGTTGCGGGTCAATGGGCTGACCGCCCAGGTAATCACTCATCAGCTGTTCATCAAAATCAGCTGCCACTTCAATCAACGCTTCGCGTTGTGCGGCCAATTCAGCCTGCTGCCGGGCATCTAGGGGGCGGCTTTCGATACTCAGCCCACGATCATTTTCATTGAACACGAATTGTTGCTGATTCAGGAGATCGATCAGGCCGTGAAACTGGTCTTCTTCGCCAAGGGGCAGTTGCAGCAGCACCGGGGTCGCGCCCAGAATGGTGCGCATTTCGTCGAGAACTTTGGTGTAGTTGGCGCCGACGCGATCCATTTTATTGATCAGGCAGATGCGCGGGATCTGGTAACGATTGGCCTGCCGCCACACCGATTCACTTTGGGGCTGGACTCCTTCGACGGCGCTGAAAATGGTGATGGCACCGTCGAGGACGCGCAGCGAGCGTTCGACTTCGATCGTAAAATCGATATGACCGGGGGTGTCGATGAGATTGATGAGCAGATCATGCCAGTGACAACGGGTGGCGCTGGCGGTGATAGTGATGCCACGCTGTTGCTCCTGTTCCATCCAGTCCATGGTGGTGGCACCGTCGTGAACTTCGCCCATTTTATGAATTTCGCCACAGTAGAAAAGTATGCGTTCGGAGACCGTGGTTTTGCCCGCATCGATGTGGGAAATGATGCCGATATTGCGTACCCTGCTCAGGGTCGAATCTCCCATGGTCTCCGCCTTTTCTAGCTTGCCCTCAGGTGTAACAGGGTGCTCTGGTCGAGATCGTGGCGCGAGAAGTATTCGCGTTCAATTTCTTCGATGGTGAAGCGATCAAGGCCACTGTTGAGGAGAAAATCGTCGCGCAGCTTCCGGTCTTTGTCCTGAATAATCTGGGGCAGCAGGTTGTGAAGGTAAACGGCCTCTTTTTTGATGTGCATGACGACATCATCGAAGAGGGTTGCCGGAATGCGGCGCGTGAGAATTTGTTTGTCATTGAGATCGCGGCTGATTTCGTTGAGCAGATCTTCCTGTTCTTTGCGGGTGTAGTAGCGCGAATAGGAAGTGCTGATTTTTTGTTTGGCCTGATTCAGCAACAACAGGTAAAGGTGCTCCTCGTCATTCAGCTGCGCCAGATCCGCCAGCAGTTCGCCGACGCTGAACTGATCGTGGGCAATTTTTTCCAGGCTGCGACGCAACAGCTTGATTTTGCGGCGTCCAAAACGACCAAGATAGCTGTCGCCTTCGATGGCGTCAAAAAACAGGCTGTCGAAGAGCCCGGTCTGGAGATTTTCGAAGGCTTCGCGGCTGCCGAGCAGACTGCGTACCACCTCTTCGCTTAATTGGTAGCCGTCCATAAACGCCAGCTGATTGATGTGCTGGGAACTGCTGTCGAACCGGTCAAAAAAGGTGACAATGTAGGAAAAATTTTCCAACAGGGATAAATCGGCACCATCGCGAATTTTTTCATCGCAGAGCTTACCGGTTTCTAGGAGCAGGTGTTCAAAGGTGTGATCGCGATTTTTCGTGGCTTGCTGCTTGGCAACCAGCAGGGATACCATGTCGCGTTGATCGATGCTCGATTCGAAGTGTTCTCCGTGCAGCATCAGCCCTTGTAAAATTTGCCGGGTGTCGGCGATGTAACTTGCTTCCTGCGGGGTTTCCATTTCATCGGTTTTCAACAGTTCGTCGAGGGCAATAAAGAGTGCGGCCGGGATGTTCTGGCGCACTGACAGGGTTTTCAGGCGCGTCAGCCGGGCGTTGGCGGCTTCGTTGATTTGCCCTTGCTGGTGGCAACTGATCAACACTTTCTTGTATTCATCGACGATGCGGTAATTGTCGCGATGACCATACATGATATCAATCTGAATGCGTTCGCGCTGGTAACGATCAATTTTCAAACTCTTTGCCAGGGCGTCGAGTTCGTTGTTGTTTTGCAGGTCAAGGTTGCGGTTGGCAAAATAGCGCTCGCGGAAAAGCTGTTGGTAGACGCGATGTTTTTTGTGGATGAGACGAATCAGGTAAAGGGACGTGTTGGCCGGGCAGTTGTGTAGCAGTTCCGTGGCCATTTGGGCGTCGTCCATTGCGTTTAAGTGCTGCACGCGTTTAATCCCTTTGCCCAGAATCTGCAAAATGATGCGTTGTTGCTCCTTGAGCTCATGGGTGTTGATTCCCTGAAGGAAAAAGAAGGTGTTGTAAACGGCATGTCCTTCAAGAAAAATGCGCTCATAGGTCTGGCGACCTTCGGTTTTATCGCTGAAGGTCAGTTGGTTTTCGTCATTGTAGCTGGTGCCGTAAAGAATCAGGCGGTTGTGGATTTCCTGTTTTGCCAGATCGGCCAGGGGTTGTTCGACTCCGAACATATATGCGCAGAAAGATCCGCCATTGCCGCTGTGGGTGATGCCCTCATCCGTCAGGGTAAATTCATTGCCGGGGGCGAAAAAACGCAAAGTTTCGCCATTTTGCTGATAAAACTGCGCGCGCAGCGTCTGTCCACCGGCGGCGGTGGCAAAATATTCGATGCTGTCGTCAATCTGGCCGTGGAGGCGCAATTCGGTGTTGATCATGGGGAACTCCAGGCGTCGGATGGGTACCGACGGATTTTAAAAGCAGATCTGCTGGCCGTCAAATGCCAGTTTAATCCCGACCGGCAGTTGCTGTTCGTGACGCAAATGGTCAATGTTGTGGCTTAAATGGGTCAGCCAGGTTCTGCTTGCGCCACTGCGCCGGGCGGCGTCAATTGCCTGCGCAATATTGAAATGCGTGCGATGTTCGGCAAAGCGCAGCCCATCGAGAACCAGATATTCGATACCTTTGAGCAACGCCCAGGAGGAATCGGGGATGGCGTTACAGTCGGTCAGGTAAGCCAGGGATCCGATGCGATAGCCGAAAACTTCCATCTTGCCGTGCAAAAGGGGTACCGGAATCATTTGCTGGCCGGCAATTTCAAACGCCGCCCGCACCGGACGGGTTTCGAGTTTGGGAATATACCCCGGTTCGCTGGCGGGATCAAAGATATACGCAAAATTTGTCCGAATTTGCTGAAGGGTGGCGGCCGAGCCGTAGAGTGGAATGGCGGGCGAATCATGTTGGCTGAAAACGCGCAGATCATCGATGCCGTGCAGGTGGTCGGCATGGGGGTGGGTATAGAGAACCGCGTCGATGTGGCCGATTTTTTCGCGCAGCAGTTGCTGGCGCAAATCGGTCGAACTGTCGATCAGAATATGCTGCCCCGCGTAACTGAGCAGGGCACTGCAGCGGGTGCGGTGATTTTTCGACGCGTCAGATTGGCAGACGGCACAGTCGCAGCCCAGTACGGGAACGCCGGTGCTGGTGCCGGAGCCCAGAATTGTCAGCAGGCGCCGGCCCGCCAGGGAAGGCTGTGGTGCGCGCATCATGCTCAGTTTTCATCCGCCAGGCGCGGCAAGATGTGCTGAGTGTAAAGCTTTTCCATCATGTTGCGTCCCTGGCTCAGGCTGGCCAGCTCGGCATAGATCAGCAGGGGATCGACCAGGTTAACGCCTTCGGCTTGGCTGCGGTGCCATAAATTGCGGGTTCCAAAGGGTTTGAGCAGGGTGATGTTCCCTTCGGGGTCGGGAGTAAGATGCAGTTGCAGCATCAATTTAAGTTGCAGGGCCGGGGGCAGATAAAGGCACGCTGCCTGGGCGACTTCGCCCTTGTCGCACAGCAGGCGGGCACCAAGCTCACCGCCCAGAATAATCTGAGACGCTTCATTGCTGCGCTGAATCAACTCGGGCAATTGCGCCAGCTCAAAGGCATCACTCAAAGAGCACTGTTGCAGCAAAATGCGCGGTCGCAGGGTTTCCAGATATCCCAGTTGCCAGCGTTGCAGCAACTCTTCGGCCTCGACCAGTTCGCGACCGTTCGTAGTTTTTATCAGGTTGCCGCGATTTTCCAGTTCGCCCAGTAATGTGCCGATTGCACCCAAGGCAATGCCGGCATCATCGGCCAGAACCCGGTAACTGGCATTGACCGCATGGCGATTGCGCAGAAACAGATAAATCAGTTTTAAGCCGGCGGGTCGGAAGAGGCGGTCAAGCCCTGTGCCCTGGGGCGGATGCTTCTGCCCGGAAATTTCTACATAAAGGGGCGAATTCCTTAATAACAGGTTACCCGCACAATCGGCAAATTCGAAGCCCTTCTCCTTGAATTTCGCCGCCAGATTCGGGCTGACATAATGGGTCAGCAAGAGTGGCGCACAGTTGGCGGGTGCCGGGGTGGTTTTTAACTGGTGCATAACCAGCTCGGCGACCGCCGGCGTCAGCTGGGGAAGAACTTTCAGATAGTAGTATTTCTCCCCCCATTCGCCTTTTATCTTGATCGCGCCGGCAAAGGGGCCACCGAGTTTTTTGAGGGTGAAATCGACCTGAAACCCTGGAAGATTGCGAATTGACTGCAGGCAATTCTGGATGATGCCTTCATCGCGTTGCGTCACTTTGCTGCTCATTGTTGCTTTTCCTGCGGCTGGGGTTGATAAAATTTTTTGCTGGGATCGCGCTCGTACCCTATAACCCATAATCTTTCACCTCTTGCTGGTTATTTTCCGCGTCAGCTGCGTTGTGATAATCACTGTTTAGCTCTGGCTAGGCAATGATCATCATGCCTTGCTGACACGAAAAATCCCGGCGCAATCTTACAAAATCCTATGGGTTACAGGGTACTAGAGGTAATCTTCGATGGCGATGCCCTTGAGTTGCGGATCGACTTCACTGGCAACCTGTTCCAGGTTGCTCAGGTGAAGCTCAGGGGGGGGATGAATTTTGAACCCCTCGGCATCAAAGAGCTGTTTCAGTTTCAGTGAACCCTCACCTCGGTGGTTCTGGTCAATCACCAACCCGATGCTGCTGTCTTTCAGGCGCACTAGGCTCCCCACCGGGTAGGGGCCAAGAAAAGCAATGAAGTTAGCGACGTAATCGGGGTGCAGGTGATTCCCCGCCATACCTTTGAGCTTGTCCAGGGCTTTTTTCGGGGTATGCGGGCGCTGATAGCAACGCACTGTCGTCATAGCATCGAAGGTGTCGGCCACGGCGACAATGTCAACCAGGGGAGACAGCTTATGCCCACGGCTATTAGTCGGATAGCCGGTGCGATCATAGCGCAGATGGTGGTGTCGAATAATATTCAAAACTTCCGGCGAAATTTCATGCATGTGTGACAGAATTTCAACCCCGTGCAGGGGGTGCTCCATCATTTTCAGCCATTCCGCATCGCTGAGTTGCCCCGGTTTGGTGATAATGGCACGATCGATCGCCATTTTGCCCAGATCGTGGAGCATGCCGCCAGTACCGAGGAGCATCAGCTGATCTTCAGGCAGGTTGCTGGCTCGACCAATAGTCAGGGCAATGACCGAGACGTTGACCGAGTGGGTAAAGGTATAATTATCGTAATCCTTCAGCAGGGTCATAGCGAGCAGGGCATAGGGGTTACTGAAGGTCGATTTCACCATCTTCTGAACCGAATTCAGGGCCAGATGGGTGGGGGGGCGACGGCCCAGGCGCACATCTTCAAAGATGGTTTCAACCGTGGTCAAGGCCTGTTGGTAGACTGCGCGTGGGCCGTCTTGTTCGGGAATGACCTCAATTTCTTCGATGCCGCGATCTCTAAGTTTTTGCGCGATATCCTGTTGCCCCTGACTGAGCCAGGTCGCCAATTCGAGGAGTTGACGGGTCTGCACCCCGGGCAGAAAAAGCAGCCCCTTCAGTTGGCACTGTTTGATCCTTTGGCCCAATTCGTTGATTGCCGGGTTGACATCGATGCAGGGCAGATCTTCGATCATCAGGCCGCCGTCGGCAAATCCCAGTTGCAGCTTTTCACGCGCTTGCAAGAGCGGCTGCATGCTGTCCCTGAGCTTGTCGAGCAGGCGTTGCACCAGTGGGTGATCTCCCGGATAGAGACGCAGGGCCTGAAGTACTGCCGCCAGGTTGGAAGGAATTTGTCTAATTTGCTGAATATTGGTCATGCTTTTTGGCCACCAGAATCAAGCTTTGCTCCGCCGCACGCTGCACACTGCCGTGGGACGATTTCTCCCAGCGCTTGAGATCGTCAATAATCGATGCGTCCCCCAGTTTACCGAGGGTCAGAATAATTTCGGCGCGCAGTTCTTCCAGACGCCGCAATCCCAGTAGGTTAATGCGTTTGCCCAATTTTATCAATGGTTTGAGGGCCGTTGTTTCTCCCAGGGTTCCCAGGGCGGCCACGGCATCCTTGCGCAGGTCAACTTGGCGGCCCAGGGGATCGAACTGCCGGGCGATGGTCAGTAGCGGAGCGACCGCGGCCGCACTGCGTGTTGCTCCCAGGGCCTTAACCGCCAGGCGGCACAGAACCGGCTCCGTGTCCTGAGTCATGCGTATCAGTGGCGCCAGGGTTTTCTGGCCACCAATCATGGCCAGGGAGCGTATGACCGCGCGGCGAACGCGCTGATCCGGATGACGACACTGCTTTTCTAAAATTTCAATTCCCGTGTTCAGACGTAATTCGCCAAGGAGAATGACGCTATTGCGCACCACGTACCACTGTGAATTTTCGGTAAGGTCGCGCAGCAGCGCCACCAGGGGCTCACCCATTTTGCCGAGGAGAAAAGTCAGACGTTTGCGCACCCTGCCATCTTCTTCGCGACTGAGCTGGTTAAGCATGGTCGGCGCGATGCGCAACTGGAGGGTGACGACAAAATTTTGCAGCCGGGAAAATTGCGCTGGTGTCAGCAGGGTTTGTTTAAACTGGCTAAGCATGGCGTCCTTGTTCGCCTCCGTCAGCAGCTGATCCAAGGTCTTGTCTGCCATAAGTCGCTGTGCCTGGGGGCGTTGTTTCTGCTCGCTCTGCGCCAGCAGCAGGGGGAGAATACGGAGCATACCCGGAACTTTACTCTGCTCAAAATAGGTCGGGGCCAGCGTGAGCAGCTTTTTCAGCAGGGCTTGATACTTTTCGTCGCTCAGATCGGTTTCCAATGCGACGATAATTTCCTGCAATTGCTTGGTCAGTGCGGTTTTTTCCGGTTCACGGTTAAGCTTTTCCAGCAGGCTCTGCGAGGACATCTTTGCGTTTTCATTCTTGGTGGCCGCAGACATTTGCTGACGTTTTTTGATGGCACTATCGAGGTTGTTTTCGTTCAGCCAGATGGAGCCAACCTGCTGTTCACTCAGGTATTGTGGCAGCCCCCCGCCTTGGTAGATTTCATCGGCAGGGGTATTCAGCCCCTCAATGAAAACCAAGAGTTCGTGTTGGGGAAGGTCGGTCAAAAAGAGCAGCTGGTTAATGCGTCGTTCCGCCATCATCAACGCCAGCTCGGGCAATGTCGCACTTTTTTCGCCGATTTTTTGCTGCTCGAAAAAGAACCCATGCTGTTTGACATGAATAACGGGAGGATTTGTGCTGCTCAACAGGGGCATGAAGGCTTGCATGGTTTCTTGCACAACAAGAAGCAGGCTGGGATGCCCCTGGGGATAAAACCGCTGCGCCTTAGTCAACCTGCTCAGACCGGTGAGGGCCTGTTCTATATGTAAAATCAACAGGTTATCTGACAAAGCAGGTCTCCGTAGTCGAATCGACAGGCACTTGGGGCCGGGCTTTCCTGTCTGGCTTGATTTCCCCCCGGGCAGGGTGTTTGGTGCTCGCTGATCAGAACTGAAAAACCAAGTTTAAAGATACCTTGAGAGGGGCGCAATGTAAACTGCTGCAGCAGATCTTATTTGCCCCTGGGCCTGGGCTATGTTACAGGAGATCCTGATGATATTTGTGGGGGGGGGGTGGGTGGACTCAACTCAGGCTGAGAGGTTAAGCAATGGTTCTTGGTTTGACCGGAAATATTGCCAGCGGTAAAAGTTTGGTTGCTCGTCTGTTGGCCGTTCGGGGAGCCGAGGTTTTGAGCGCCGATGCCTTGGCACGTGAGGTGGTTGCCCCCGGCTCTGCGGTGTTGCTGCAACTGGTGCAGCAATTTGGAGACCAAATTCTTGACGCGCAACAGGCCCTCGATCGTGGGGCGCTGGCTGAGCGCGTCTTTGCCGATCCTCAAGCCCTTGCGGCTCTCAACCGCTTGACCCATCCGGCCATTGCCCGCCTGGCCGACGAGCGCCTGGCGGCGTTGCGTGCCGCTAACATCAAGCTGATCGTTTATGAAGCGCCCCTGCTCTTTGAAGCGGCGGCCGAAAAACGGGTCGATCAGGTTCTGGTTGTCACCATTGATCCCGTGATTCAGTTGCAGCGTTTGATGGCGCGTGATGGTTTTGGCCGTGATGACGCCCTGCGCCGGATTGGCAGCCAGATGCCGCAAGAGCAAAAAGCAGCGCGCGCCGATTATCTTATCGACAACTCTGGAAGCCTCGCCGATCTCGAAGCCGCCGTCAACCAGCTTTGGACGCGTCTGAACTGCAATTTCCTGAAATAATCCATCAGGCGAACCCGTCAGCAGCCGTTCATCGAAAGCGAGATTTAACCGTTTTTCACACTTTCAGCTTCAGAGTTTGTGGAGGCCCTGGAGGAAATCGCCAATCAGTTGGCAGGTTGTTTCCAGTTGAGGGTTCTCGCCCGTAGTCAGTACGTGAGGAACTTCGGGGCCGAGGAGGTGGAAATATTTTTCCCGGCTGCCCAGACGAGAAAACAGCTGCGCGGCGCTGCCGCGGGCGGTGGTCTGATCGCCCTCAGCGGCTATGACCAGGGTCGAGTTTTCAATCAAGGCCAGTTGCGGTAACAGTTGATCGCGCAAGCGCAGAATCTGGGCTATGCCTGCCAGTGGACGGTCGGCGTAGTAGTGCTGTGCCTGTTCAGGGGTGAGTTGTCGTCGCTGCCAGGGCTGGAAATATTTGAGCCAGCCCGTGTGTTCAGCCAGCCGGTGGGCTAACTTTATAAAGGGCGATAGCAGCACCAGGCGGTGGATGTTGCGTTTGCGACAGAGTAGCAGGCTCAAAAGGGCCCCGGTACTCTGGCCGACCAGGTCAATAGGTGCGCTTCCGTCAGCCAAAACTTCGTAGCCGTCTTCCAGGGATTGCAGCCAATCTTGCCAGCGGCAGTGACGCAAATCTTGCGGGCTGGTGCCATGTCCTTTGAGGCGAACACCTAAAACCCGCCAGCCCAAGGAGCACAGATGACCTGCCAGGATACGCATTTCTTCGGGGCTGGCGGAGAATCCGTGAACCAGTAACGCCGAGCGACCGTTAAACTGTGCGGGTTCAAGCAGGAAGGGTAGGGCACTTTGGTGGTGAACCCCTTCGCTTTTGGCCTGGCTGATCAGTTGGTTTATGTTGAGCATAGGGTCAACTGCCATCAAAATAATAAAGGGTTCCGTTGCCGAAACCCTTTAATTTCTGTGTTATTTGTATTCCCTGGTTAGGCCGGGTAGCCGAGGCGCGTTGAAAGTTCTTCGCCCGCACGTAAAATGAGGGGGATCAAGGTATTTTCCAGGCGGGCATCGTCCAACCGCATGCTTGGGCCGGAAATGCTCACCGCGCCGACGATGCGCCGGGTGTAGTCACGAATCGGAGCAGCAATGCAGCGCACCCCGGGGTCAAGCTCTTCGTTGTCGACGGCGTAACCTTGCTGTCGAATGAGTTCCAGCTCTGCTTTGATCATTGCAACCGTGGCCAGGGTGGTGGGAGTGTGCTGTACCAGATCCTGGGTTTCGAGGGTGGCGTCGAGCTCTTCTTCAGACATAAAAGCCAGATGCGCCTTGCCTGAGGCGGTACAGTAAGCGGGTAACCGCGAACCCACGCGCGAAACAACCCGAACCGTCAGGCTGGTTTCAACAACGTCGAGGTAAACAATGTGATTTTCCTTAAAAATGGCAACATAGGCCGTTTCATTGCATTCTTCAACAATGCGTTCCAGAATCGGCCGCGACTGCCGCAAGAGCCCCATTTGTTTAATGAAAGTCTGCCCCAATTCCAAAGCTTTGAGCCCCAGGCGGTAATTTTCGGTTGCCCGATTCTGTTCGATGTAGCCGCGTGACTCAAGAGTTGCCAGCAGTCGGAAAACATTATTTTTATGCAGCTTCAGGCGTTTGCTTAATTCTGTAACCCCAAGTTCATCAATATCATCATGAAACTGTTCAAGCAGATCAAGCGCGTGAGAAACAGCTTGTATAATATATTCAGACTTGTCTTTTTTGACCATGATTAGCCCCATTCTCCTGGATCATTTTGATTGTTTTAAAATTTTACAAAATTCGCGTGATTCTAAACCCGGTCATAGTGACTGTCAAGTTGTATACGCCGCAAAAGCAAGAAGAATCGTGCGATTTGGCGTCAGTGGGAATACTGTAGAATGCCGTTCTATTTTTGTCAATGCGGGCCTGTGTTTTTTGTGTCCTCAGGTTGACAGTCTGGCAGGGTATGATTAATGTATTGTCACGAATCCGCTTTAAGGGGAGAGCTATGCTGAATCTCAGTAAAAAAATCCTCGTGGCGATTGATGGCTCGCCACCCTCGGACAAGGCCGCTGAAGAAGCGGTGCGGTTGGCAGCCTCGACCAGCGATGGATATTTTCGCAGCAAGGTTTTTGCCGTTATTGTGCGTGCCGCCAAAGAAGATCCGGCCCTGAGGGATCTTTACCCCGAGCACCGCCAGCAGCTCGAAAGCTGGGCTCAGCGTGAGGAACGGATTTTTTACGTTGTTGACAAGGTGGCGCGGGATCTGGGGGTGAATGTCCAGCGGGAAATTTTATATGGCGAAGTTGAAGAGCAGTTGTTGCAATTTGCCGAACGTGAAAATTGTGAGCTGATTGTCATTGGTTCTTCAGGCAAAGGCCGCCTGCGCCGCGTTTTGCAAGGTTCGATTTCCATGCAGGTTGCGATGAAGGCGCGTTGTTCGGTTTACCTGGTGCGTTGAAAATGCGTTGTGCCGGTTATTCTCCTGTCTGCAACAAAGCAAGAGCGCGCGCCGCTTGGCGACGCAGCGCGGCGCGTTGATCCTGTAGGGCAAACAGCAGGAAGCCTTCGCCTGCTTCCAGACCCATTTCCCCCAGAGCGTTGATCGCCGCCAGGCTGACTTGTTCATTGTCACCGATCAAGCTGCCTAAAACCTTGGGCAGCCGCAAATCTTGAAATTGGCCCAAGGCGGTGGCAATGGCGGCGATAACCCCGGGTTCCGGGTCGTTAAGTGCCTTGACCAGGGCGCCCAGGGTTTTGGGGTGGTGCTTGTCTCCCAGAACGCTGGCTGCCGCAGCACGCAGATCGGGGTCTTCGGCCTTGAGGGCTTGTAACAGGGGCAGGTAAACCTGGTTCGACCGAATTTTGGCCAGGGCATAAGCTGCTGCGATGCGTGCGCGCCGATCATTTCCGGCGAGCAATTCAATCAGCTCAGGCAGAGACCGCAAGCCCTCAAGGCGATCCAGGCTGTCTGCGGCCGCTTCACGAACCTGCGGGTCTGGATCATGCAAAACCTGTTTCAGTGCCTTGATGCGATCTGTCAGCATAATCAGTTATGGGCTTTCACGGCAAAATGGCTAAAATGGAATTTCATCGTCATCATTGTAAACCGGATCAGAAAACTGTGCCGGGTCATTGGTGGCGGTTGAAGCTGCTGCCGGTTTCGGTTGTTGCGCCGGGCTGCTCTGGGGGCGAAAAGTCTGGTCTTCGGGGCGGTACTGGCTGTCACCGGAATCATTTTTGTTGCCGAGCATGTGCATTTGATCCATGACGATTTCCGTCATATAGCGCTTGTTGCCGTCACGATCGTCATAAGACCGCGTCTGGATTTTCCCTTCCAGGTAAATTTGCTTGCCTTTGTGCAGGTACTTGCCGCAAATTTCCGCCAATTGACGCCAGGCAACAATATTGTGCCATTCGGTTTTTTCCTGGCGATTGCCATCACGATCCTTATAGCGCTCGGTGGTGGCAAGACTGAAGTTTGCCACTGCTGCCCCCGCTGGCGTATAGCGCAGCTCAGGATCTTTGCCCAGGTTGCCCACCAGAATAACTTTATTTACCGACATGATCTTCTCCTTTATGTTGGGCAGACACTAAATATTTAACCTATCTCTTCAGCTCTGTATGCTGAAGAGTGACTATTTAACAAGCGTAAAATGTAGCGGATTGCGCAGACCGAGTAAACCACATAATTCACAAAATAGGTGAATGCGAGCGATGATGTGGTGAAAATATATTGACTAAAATGCTTAAATTTCAGTAGTCTAGGTTCTCTTCAAAAAAAGGTTCCTGTGGGTGTGTTGTGTTCGGCCATCTTTTCTCTGTGTTTCTTTCCGTGGACAATTCTGGAGATTATCGGCGCGATGAACCTCTTGCTGCTGCCGCACGGCAGGGAAGGGTCGTTAATTTGTGCTTGGTGAGGAGTAAAAAATAATGTCAGAGCCACAAGCTATCCCTGAAAATCGTCCCTTTGTCCGCCTTTTTCCCCTGGGTGGATTGGGCGAAATCGGCATGAATATGTTGGCGATCGAAAGTGAGGGTAAGCTTCTGCTTATTGATTGCGGTCTGATGTTCCCTGAAGCCTATATGATGGGAATAGATCTGGTGCTGCCCGAGGTTGCCTGGCTCGAAAAACGCCGGGACGATATTGTGGGGTTGGTGTTGACCCATGGTCACGAAGATCATATTGGCGCAGTGCCCTATTTGTGGCACAAACTTGGTCAGCCGCGGATTTATGCAACCTGCCTGACCCTGGGGCTTTTGTCTAACAAGCTCAAGGAATACGCCCTCGATTCTCACGTTGAGCTTGAAACCCTGGTGCCGCGACAGCCGGTTGTCCTCGGGCCCTTTAAGGTTGAACCCTTTCGCGTCGCCCACTCGATCGTGGATGGAGTGGGTTACGCCATTAAAACCGCCGCCGGGGTGCTGGTGCATACCGGCGATTTCAAGCTCGATCAGACGCCGGTCGATGGGCAGAAAACCGATCTGGCCCGCCTGGCCGAATTGGGCGAGCAGGGCGTGTTGTTGCTGCTGGCCGATTCGACCAATGTCGAAAATGAAGGTTATACCCTGTCGGAAAGCACTGTCGGCAAGGCCTTTGCCGAGATCCTGCCCATTTGCCCGCGCCGGGTGATCATCGCTACTTTTTCCTCCAACATTCACCGTATTCAGCAGGTGGCCGATGCGGCCAAAGCCAGTGGACGGCGGATGCTGGTCAATGGTCGCAGTATGGTTTCTAATATTGCCATTGCGCGCCAGCTGGGGTACCTGCAAATAGAGGATGAACAATTTGTCGAATTAAAAGAAATGCGCGAACTGCCCCCCGACCAGGTGCTGATTCTGACCACCGGCAGCCAGGGCGAACCCCTGAGTTCCCTTATGCGTATCGCCCTGGGCGATCACAAACAGATTCATGTGGAAGAGGGCGACCGGGTCATTCTGTCGTCAAAATTTATCCCCGGCAACGAAAAGGCCATTTCCGATTTGATCAACAATCTTTATCGTCGTGGGGCCGAAGTTTACTACGAAAAAACCAGCGAAATTCATGTTTCCGGTCATGCCAGTCGCGAAGAATTGAAACTGCTTCACAATCTGGTCAAGCCGCGGTATTTTGTACCGATTCATGGCGAGTATCGTCATCTGGTTAAACATCGTCAGCTCGCCCTTGAGCTGGGGTTGCCGCCGCAAAACAGCCTGGTGCTCAGCAATGGTGAGATTCTGAAGGTGAGTGACCAAGGTCTTGAGCGCGCGGGAAATTTTGAGCAGGGGCGGGTCTTTGTCGATGGCAAGGGGGTGGGGGATGTCGGGATTATCGAGCTGCGGGATCGGAGGCATCTGGCCAATCATGGGCTGGTGATTGCCATGCTGGCGGTTCATCAGGCCACCGGAGAGATTGTCTTCGGCCCCGAAATTTTTACCCGTGGGTTTATTCCTGAAGATGAGCAGTCGGGAGAGCAGTTGCTTGAAGAGGCACGTTACCAGTTGCGTGAATTTCTGGCGGAACAGAGTCTGGGCGCGATTGCCGACTGGGAAGAACTGCGGGTCAATCTGCGCAAAGTGCTGCGGCGCTTGTTTAATCGCAGTCTGGGGCGACGCCCCTTGATTCTGCCCCTGGTGCTGGAACTTTAATGGTGGTGTTAAAGCTCAGGAATTGATGGCTCCGTTTGCAAACAGGCGCAATTGTCTCGCGGCGCAGGCTTAAAATTAAAAGGAAGTCTAGATGTCAATTATTTACGCTATTTTTCTGGGTTTAATCCAGGGTCTCACGGAATTTTTGCCGGTCTCCTCTTCGGGCCACCTGGCGATTGCCCAGCATTTTTTGCCGGGCTTTTCCCAGCCGGGGTTGTTGTTCGATGTGCTGCTCCATGCCGCGACCATGGCGGCCGTTGTCCTTTACTTTCGCCGTGATCTTTTAGCCCTGCTGCGCGCTTGTTTGCCCGGTGGAAATAGCGTAGATCGGCGTTTGCTGCTGATGTTGGTGCTGGCTTCGGTGCCGACGGCGATCATCGGGTTGGCAATGAAAGATGCGGTGGAACAATTATTCGACAATATGCTGGTTGTCGGTGCCATGCTCCTTGTGACCGGTGTGCTTCTGACAATTGCTGGTCGCGTGCAAAAAATTGGTCGCCCCCTTGCCGCGCTGACCCGACGCGATGCCCTGCTGGTTGGTGTGGCCCAGGGGTTTGCGGTGCTGCCCGGAATTTCACGGTCTGGCGCCACTATCGGCTGTCTGCTCCTGCGCGGGATTGATGCCGCAGCGGCGGCGCGTTTCTCCTTCCTGCTGGCCTTGCCCGCGGTTGGTGGCGCGGCGCTGTTGCAACTGAAGGACTTAAATCAGGTGACAGCTGCCGAGATTCCCGCTTATCTGGCGGGTTCGCTGGTGGCTTTTATCAGCGGTATCTTGGCCATTCGGCTGTTGTTGGGGGTGTTGCAGCGGCGGCGTCTGGGGGTTTTCGCGCTCTATTGTCTGGTGCTTGGCACCCTGGTTATTGCCGCGTCATTATTCGTTCCAGGGGCATAACGGGAAACTTCTCAATGAATCAGCAGATTACCGATATCCCGAAAGAACGCTTGCTGCGTAAGGAAATGTTCGGCTTTGTCTGGCTGGCCGTCGGCGTTTTGCTGTTGCTGTGCCTTGGTACTTTCCATAATAACGATCCGTCCTTCAATAACAGCCTGCATCCGACAACAATTCGCAATTTCGGTGGAGTTTTCGGTGCCCATCTGGCGGATCTTCTCTATCAGATTTATGGCTTGACCGCCTGGCTCTTCCCCGCATTTTTTCTGTTTGTTGCCCTGCGGTGTCTCAAATTCCGTGAACTGCGCTTGCGCTGGCAGCGCTGTGGCGCATTTTTTATGCTGCAAATTTCTCTGTCGGGCCTGTTGGCTCTGCAACTGAGCCAGGTGGAACTCTTTGGTGCCCACATTGGTGAAGCTGGCGGCGCGGTGGGGCGGGTGCTGGTACGGCTGTTATCGACCTATCTGAATCTCAGCGGTGCCGCCGTGGTGCTGGTGGTCTTTTTTGTCGTATTTCTCATTGCTTCGACCCGCTTCAGTCTGGTGCTGTTTGTTGATGGTTTTTTAGAGCGCTTCGGGCGGCGAATTGAAAAGAACCGCGCGGCGCGTTTGGCCCGCAGCAAAAAAGTGCTGCGCCATGAAGCAGAGATACGGACACCGGTGATTGCTGCAAGCGAATCCCGTGCGTTGCCGGCTCCCCCACGCAAAGCGGCCAAAGGATCGAAAAAGAAAGACAAGCTCGACGACATCCAGGAAGCCTTCTCTTTTCTTGAGCCCGATGGCAGCTACCATCAGCCGCCACCTTCTCTGCTGGATCACGAAGGCGAAGCGGCGCTGCCCATCGATCGTGAAAGTCTGGCGATGGCCGCCCGGTTGCTGGAGCGCAAGCTGCTCGATTTCGGGGTCGAGGGCGAAGTTGTCGAAGTCAAGCCCGGCCCGGTGGTCACCATGTACGAATTTTGTCCGGCTGCTGGCGTCAAGGTCAATAAAATTGCCAATCTGCAAGATGATCTGGCCATGGCGATGCAGGCGGTTTCCATCCGCATCGTCGCGCCAATTCCTGGTCGCGGCGTCGTCGGCATCGAAATCCCCAATAAAGACCGTCAGATTGTTTATCTGAAGGACATCATCGATTCAGAAGATTTTCGTCGCAATGGCGGCAAGTTGCCCATGGCCCTGGGCAAGGATATCTTTGGCCAGATTGTGGTTTCCGACCTTGCCCGCATGCCGCATTTGCTCGTCGCCGGCTCCACCGGCAGCGGCAAATCGGTTTCAATTAACACTATCGTGCTGTCACTGCTCTATCGCGCCGCCCCGGAAGATGTGCGGCTGATTATGGTCGATCCGAAAATGTTGGAACTCTCCATTTATGAAGGGATTCCGCACCTGTTGTTGCCGGTAGTAACCGACCCCAAAAAAGCCAACCTGGCCCTCAGTTGGGCGGTGCGCGAAATGGAACGGCGTTATCAGTTGATGGCCGACAAGGGGGTGCGCAATGTCGAGGGTTATAATCGTAAGCTGGTCAAAGAAGCCAAGGAGGCCCAAGATTTAACCGCCAAATTGCAACACGAAGAACCTCTGGTCTTGAGTGAAGAGGATATCCTCACGGCCGAAACCGAGCTGGAAACGGTAGTCACGCCGGAGGTTGAGCTTGAGCACGGTCATTTGCCCTATATTGTCATTATCGTTGACGAACTCGCCGATTTGATGATGGTCGCCGGGCGCGATATCGAAGAATCCATCGCCCGTTTGGCGCAGATGGCGCGGGCCGCCGGTATTCATTTGATTCTCGCTACCCAGCGCCCCAGTGTCGATGTCATTACCGGTCTGATCAAAGCCAACTTTCCGACTCGGATCTCATTTAAGGTGTTTTCACGCACCGATTCGCGCACCATCCTCGATTCCATGGGGGCGGAAACCCTGCTGGGAATGGGCGATATGCTCTTTCTGCCGCCCGGTGTCGGTTATTTGCAGCGGGTGCATGGCGCCTTTGTTTCAGAGCTTGAAGTGCAACGCGTGGTGGAATTTCTCGCCAAACAGGGCAAACCCGATTACGACAAGTCGATTCTCACCGCCCCGCCTGCCGACAAGGGTGGCGAGGGTGACGAGGATGAAGGTTACGATGAGCACTGGGATCAGGCGGTGCGCATTGTTTCAGAAACCCGCCAGGCTTCGATCTCGATGTTGCAGCGCCGTCTGCGGGTCGGCTACAATCGTGCCGCGCGTATGATCGAAAAAATGGAAACTGAAGGTATTGTCGGCCCCTCCGATGGCAGCGGCAAAGCCCGTGAAGTCTTGATCGGGCGTATTGAGTAGAGCCTTTGCAACCCCACGGGGTAGGGAACTCCCTGATGAATAGCAATCTTCCGCTGGCGCCCACTTGAATGTGGGAGCGGCTTTCAGCCGCGATTAATTATCCCCACAACTTCAAACTTTCGCCCCCATTGGGGTGATGATTGGAGAGATTGATCGTGGCTAGAAAGCCACTCCCACAGAAAGCGACACCCACAACAGCAGGTTCATCTGCTTCCTGTGGATTGTGGAGTAGCCTGGTAATCGTCTGTGGATGTTGTTTTCTGCTCAATTGCAGGGTGCATTCTATTTTGTTGGTTAACCGATATCCCAGTCGCGCATATTCGGCGTGCAGAAAGTTAAGGTCAAAGCGGGCGTTGTGCGCAATCAGGGGCAGGTGGCGACAAATTGCTGAAAGGCGCGAAAAACCTGCGCGGGTTGTGGCTGACCGCACAGCATCTGTGCACTGATGCCGTGAACGGCTTGCGCGTAAGGCGAAATGGTCACATCGGCGTCGATCAGACTGCTGAATTCGTCAACGATGTCGTTTTCGTTTAGTT
>Ga0210015_1001760_pt1 | contig 21121 bp, 17 predicted proteins | sample CryGeymeta201522_FD_185471 | JGI IMG/M metagenome (GOLD analysis project Ga0210015, IMG submission 185471) | Groundwater microbial communities from Crystal Geyser aquifers in Utah, USA - Crystal Geyser metaG 2015-22 (SPAdes) (version 2) | ecosystem: Environmental > Aquatic > Deep subsurface >... | reverse complement strand
AGAAAAGATCCATTGCCAATAATAGCGGCAGCCCAGATTAAATATCCACTTCAAGAAGCAATCAAGCATTTACAAGAAGGGGATTTTTCTGACACAAAAACTTTAATAATTGAAACCCCAAACATTGTCATCTCTCAACAAATAGCCGGCTATCTAGCATCGTTGAAGTTAGTAAAAGAATGGATAGAGAAAAAAGGCGGACCAATTATTATTGGTGAAGTTAAATCAGGTCATACAACAGATAATATCTATACGCACAAAGCTCTTACATATTAAAACACCTTATACGCTTTATTAAATGTTTCAAAGTCAACTTCTTTTTTTCCTTCTAATTGAACAGATAAGAGTTTTAAAGTTATAAAGTTTTTAAAGTTATAAAGTTTCATATCGGTTATCTTGAGGCGTTTGCCGTTGGGGAGAATGGTCCAGAGGCCAGGCCAAGGATATAATCCCCGAAATAAATTAAAAATCTTTTCGGGGGAATTTTCAATTTTCAATTTCCAATTTTCAAAGGGGATAAAGCCGTCTTCTTTTTTTAGCTTTTTAGTATATGTTACTTGTTGGTGATTTTGTTCTATTAAGGGTTCGATACCGAAATTTTTTAACTCCAAGGGCGTGCTCGCTCCGCTGCGCACCTCCCAAGTCGCAAAAAATTTGGCATCTTCACCTATCAACTTTTTAAACATCTCAAAAGCCAAATCTGTCAGCTTGACTTCCAAATCCGGCCGTTTGTCAGTCGCTAAAATTTCATATTTTTCCTGAGCAATTATTGGCCCGTGGTCAATCTTTTCATCCATTTTTATAATTGTTACGCCGGTCGTTTTATCTCCGTTAATTAAGGCAGTGGCCATTGGCGAAGCTCCCCGGTACTTAGGAAGAAGAGAAGGATGGATGCACCAGAAGCCGTATTTGGGAAGAGCGAGAAGGTCTTTAGGGATAATAGCACCGTAAGCGTAAACAAGAGCAAAATCAATGTTTTTTAAAGCATCAAGTTCCAAATCCCAAGCTCCAAATAAATCCGAATTTCCAAATTCCAAACGTTTAGGATTTTTTATTTGAGACTTATTATTTATTTGTGATTTGAGATTTAGGATTTGGAATTTTACTTTTATTTCATATCTTTGTGCTACGGTTTTTACCAGTGTTGGCGTCAGGATTTGCTTCCGTCCCACCTTCCGGTCAGGCTGGGTGACGACGAACTTCACTTCGATTAAACGTTTAATCGAAGTGTCAGTTACTAGCTTTTCTAAAAAATCAGCGGAAAAATCCGACGAGCCGAAATAAGCAATATTAAAGTATTTCATTTTTCCATAACCATTTTCAATTTTCTAACAACCACTTTCCAATTACAAGTATATCATTTTTCCTAATTTTATCTCATAGTATTGACTTAACCTGTTTTTTATGATAGTATATTCAGCATGAAGCTAATAAAAATGTATACTCTAGCATAGATAGCTTAGAAAAGAAGAAATCGTTTAATACTAGTCTAGAAGCTCTTAGAAGGTTATTTTGTCAAGCCTGCCCTTTATTGGTTGGTGAAAGAGTTCAAGAATGGACACATATGGCCAGAACCTAACTTCTTTTTATCAATTATTTAGATCCCTCGACGGAGTTTATCCTGAGCGAAGTCGAAGGACTCAGGATGACAGAAGGAAGTACAAAGAAAATCTCCGGAGTTTTGGAAGATTCTTTAACTTCAAGGCCCGCAGGATAGGTAAACTTCAGGCCCCATTTGCGGCTTTTGTATTCTTGGTAGGTGATCGGTGTTGGCGTCGGCGGTCGAGGAGTAGGGGTGATAGATAGAACAAAGTCAACTACTTTATTAGTTTTTTCCACTTTTTGTCCATAGCGGACGCCGAGGATGAAGCTGAGAACAACAAATAACAGAGCAACAAAGACAATGGACTTGGGTTTCATAGAAAGATTATAACAAAAATCATTTGACTTTTTATTTTTAAAAAACTATAAATAAAATATTATGAAAAGAAAATTCTTCCTTTTGTATATTTTTCTGATTTTGTTAACAATGGTCTTTGTTTTTAAGCCAAACGTTTTTGCGGAAACATCCCCTTCCGATTTACAAGAGGATGTTATAGTAGAATGCATTACTTTTACTCCTACGAATGGATTTGGAAGATATCCCCGACCGGTTGAACCCGGTACTTTTACCGGGACATGTTCGGCAAAAACGAGATGTGATATTGTTACGTGTTTGCCGAGTGTTGGCTGTGTGCCTAACACCGGATTTGTACAATTGGATTCAGGAAATAATTTTTTCAGCCCGGGAGTAATAAATGAACCAGGTCAACTGGTAAATGTCCAAGATCATACCGGATACTATATATACGCCGCTCATACACCTGAGCCATTAGGAGCTGGAGCTGAAGGAGAAAATGCCACTCAGCAACAGGCTGAGTTACCCTTGATTATTTCTGGAAGTGTAGAAGATTGCGAACAAATTTATTGGGATCCGTACGGACGGGTTTTTGATTCAGTTTCTCTTGAGCCCTTTGGGAAAGGCGAAGCAGTAGTGACTTTATTGGATGAAAATGGTAATCCATCTTCAAATACTTTCACTAATAATGTTTTAATAGATGAGATGGGGAAATATAATATTTTAATAAATAAAGATGGCAGATATAAATTAAAGGTGACTCCTAAAACTAACCATAAATTTACCGCGGCTGAACCAGATATAAGATATAAAGACCTATACGATTTTATTTATAAACTTGGCGATCCGGCTTTTGCTGAAACAGCCCAAAGCCCTAAACGAGTTGATGTTGTTTTAGAGCCGATAGGCGCTCCATATTCCCGAAGTCCAGATTACATAAGCCGTGAATATATAGATGTTTTGTTTAAAGGGGAGTTATATACAAAAATAGCTTTAAGAACAGTTCATCCCAAAACTATTGTTAAAGTAATGGTTGACGGAGTTGAGTTAACCGAAGATGGAGCGGGGCGTGCTCTTCCTAAGACCTCAGATAAAGAAGGTTATTGGTTGGTTTTAATTAAAAAAGAAGTTTTTTCCCAGACAGGATTTAGTATTGAGTTGATAAAAAATCCCCAATACTACCCTCTGGCAAAAAACAATAATTATTTTAGTCAACTAATAGATAAACTAGCCTCATTATTTTTTAAAAAAGTCTCCGCTCAACAGTCAATAAAAATAGATAGCGGCTCTTCAACAGATAATAAAAAAACAATAATAAAGTTTGAACCAATATTAGAATATATTGAAGGGTTTTCATATGACAATAACAATAAAATTATTCCTAGAGCAAAGGTCAATATAAAATTAAAGATGAACGATAAGATATACTCTTCAACAACTACTGATGACTCAGGTTTTTTTACTATGTATCCTAAAAATTTACCACCTTATGAATTTTATTTGGAAATTATAAATCCGGAAACTAAGAAGGTAGCGGTACAAACAACCGGCGAATTTGTGAAAAAAAATCAAGCCTATCTTGACTCAGAGAAAATAAACTTGATACAGGCAACTAAACAAGATCAAAAAATTATTAATCCTACTATAGGAGAGTTGAATAACATAGTTAATAACAATAATCAGCCAACAAATCAGCCAACAACTTCAACTTCGACTAAAACTGCGTTCAATCCAACCATCTTGATAATCATATCTGTGATAGCTTTATTGGTTATCGTTGCTTTGGGACTGGTTTTATATATCAAGAAATCTCAGGGGTTGACAAAACCATATTAAGCATATATACTAACAATCAGGTCCTCCTCATGAGGCAACACTTTAATAACTTTTTCTTTACGAGATCTATAAACTAGGGTAACCCCGCTCAGCGGGGTATCAAATGTCTTTCCGAAAACCCTTGGGTTTCCGGAAGCATTCACCCATTTCTTTCAAAGGAAAAAGTTTTTTCGTCCCTCATCCTGGAGGATCCTTATTTCCAAAAAAAACTTCATGAAAAAACTTTCCGAAACTAAAAAGACAGCTACGGTTGACGCTCCGATTGATGTTTCATCTTTTATTGAAAAGATTGAAGAAAAGCCGATTATCCCCGCCCCGCTCAGCGGGGCTACGGCGGGCAAGCCTGCTAAAGAAGTTGGGGCGATTAGGGCGATTGGGACAAATAAAGAGGTGCCTCTTGAAGAAAGGCTCAAGGAAGATCTAAAAATAAGCTATCCGGCTAAAGGAATTTTAGATATTACCTTTGGCGGCTATGGTTTTTTAAGACACGACTATGTTTTAAATCCTGATACTGATATCTATGTTTCTACCTCTCAGATCCGTCGTTTTTGGTTAAGACGAGGTGATGAGGTAGAGGGTTTAGCGCGGCCACCTAAAGAAGGAGAAAGATTTCATTCCCTGCTTTTAATCAAAAAGATAAACGGAGTGGAAATGACTGAAGAACAGTCTTCAAAAAGAAAGAATTTTGACCAGCTAACCTCGCTTCATCCCAATAAACAGATTAGACTGGAAACTGATAAAGATATCTTGTCAACAAGAATTATTGATCTAATCGCACCAATTGGTTTTGGTCAGCGGGCTCTCATTGTTTCCCAGCCAAAAGCCGGCAAAACCACTTTTTTAAAGGAGTTTGCCGAGGCAATTGCCAAAAACTATCCTAAGGTTTATTTAATGGCGATTTTGATTGGCGAGCGGCCTGAAGAGGTGACCGAGATTAAAAGATTTATCAAAGGCGAAGTGGCTGCTTCTAACTTTGACGAGTCGTCCAGACAACAGGTAAAGGTGGCTAATTTAGCATTAGATCGGGCAAGAAGATTAGTTGAAGTGGGTCACGATGTAATTATCCTTTTAGACTCAGTCACTCGGTTAGCTCGGGCATTAAACCTTTCAGTTGGGTCTAATGGTCGGGGAGTGGGAAGAAGTCTGTCTGGTGGATTTGATCCCTCAGCCTTGTATCCAGCTAAGAAGTTTTTAGGCGCAGCGAGAAACTGTGAAGAAGGCGGCAGTTTGACGATCATTGGTACGGCACTGGTTGGAACTGAATCACGGATGGATGATCTGATCTATGAAGAGCTAAAAGGAACTGGTAATCTAGAGATCCATCTTGACCGCTCATTAGCTGACAAAAGAATCTATCCAGCCATAGATGCAGAAAAATCCGGGACCAGACATGAAGAACTATTATTTAATAAAGAGACTTTAAACAAAGTCAATACTTTACGAAGAATGTTGAGTCTGCTTCAAGGAGAGGAAAAACTGACGCTATTAATTGAAAAGCTGTCAAAAACGAAAGATAACAAAGAGTTTCTGGAATCACTGAGTAAAGGCGGATGATCTATTTTAAGTATAGATTGATATAGATTTTTAATCTACTTTAAGAAAATTTTCAATTTGAAATTTGAATTTTTCAATGAAATCTAAATTTTTTAATTATTTAATTTTTAAACATTGATAGTTCAATGAAAATTGAAAATTGAAAACTGAAAATTAACTTCCGCTTGACAATAGCCCATTATATACTCTATACTACTAGGGAGTATGGTAAGAAATATCAAATATTAAATATCAAATATCAAAAATGGAAGATACAAAGAAAAGGGTTAATCGAATCATCGGTCAGTTGCGAGGGATAGAGAAGATGCTCAATAATAAACGCGAATGCTCTGATGTCCTTCAGCAGGTTTCCGCGGTTAAAAAAGCGATTGACGGACTATCCAAGGAAATAGTAATATCTGATATCTGTAGGATTATTCCGGAACAGGATAGCAGGAAGATAGAGAGAATGGTGGAAAGAGCGATTAATCTTTAGAATTCTAAATTCTAAATTACAAATCACAAATCACAAATAAATCCCAAATACTAAATTACAAGCACTAAACTGTTTAGAATTTGAGATTTTTAATTTGTTTGGAACTTGAGATTTAGTATTTAGAATTTTTAAATATGAGTGAGAAGGTAATTATAATCGGTGGTGGCCCGGCTGGGTTGTCAGCCGCGATTTATTTGGCGCGGGCAGGATTAAAGCCTCTCGTTTTTACTGGTTCTGCCCCTGGTGGTCAGCTGACTTTAACATCGGAAATCGAAAACTATCCTGGGTTTGAGTCGATTTCGGGCGCGGAGCTGGTGCAAAAGATGAGGAAACAGGCGGAGAAATTTGGAGCGAGGATAGTTGATGAGAACGTAGTCAAAGTTAATTTCAATAAATCCGAAATCCGAAATACGAAGCACGAAACAAATTCTAATGTTTTAGATTTAAAAAATTTTAAATTAGATATTGTTTCGAATTTCGAGATTCGTGCTTCGAAATTATTTTTAGCAAAATCGGTCATCATCGCTACCGGCGCTAGGGCTTTATGGCTTGGTTTAGAATCAGAGCAGCGGTTACGGGGTAAAGGTGTTTCTGCCTGTGCCACCTGTGATGGTTTTTTCTTTAGGGATAGGGTGGTTGGGGTGGTTGGGGGAGGAGATACAGCACTGGAAGAAGCTTTGACCTTGACAAAGTTCGCTAAAAAAGTATATATTATTCATCGACGGAGAGAGTTTCGCGGCTCAAAGATTATGCAGGAGAGAGTGTTTAAGAATAAGAAGATAGAAATTATCTGGAACGCGGCCGTCGAGGAGATAATGGGAGAAAACAAGGTCACAGGCATAAAGATTAAATCTAAAATCCTAAATCCCAAATCACAAATAAATAATAAATCTCAAACTCAAAATTTTAAACGTTTAAGATTTGGGACTTCTAATTTATTTGGAACTTGTAATTTAGAATTTAGAGTTTTGCCAGTTGATGGCGTTTTTATTGCCATTGGCCATAAGCCAGACACGGATTTGTTTAAAAGACAAGTAGAACTGGATGAGAAAGAATACGTAAAAATTATTGAAAGAAGGGGAACGTCCGTTCCCGGAGTTTTTGTTGCTGGTGATTGTGCTGATCCATATTACAGACAGGCAATAACGTCGGCAGGGACTGGGGTTGAGGCGGCTTTAGAAGTTGAACGTTATTTAGAAAACACAAAATAATGTAGGGGTTTCATTCATGAAACCCTATACAAAAAAATAAAACCATCATGTGGGTTTGATAAATCAAACCCCTACGTTGGTATTGAATATATTATTAATTTTTTCAAAAAACATGGACAATCCAGGAAAAAAAATGCTTGAGTCGGCCCAAGCTTTGATTCGAAAAACAGCCGAAAAGATGAAGTTAGACGAAGAGACGATAAAAAGATTAATTGAACCGGAGATGATTAATGAGTTTGCTTTTCCAGTGACGATGGACAGTGGCAAGAAAAAAGTTTTTAAAGGGTGGCGAATTCAGCATAATAGCGTTCTTGGACCTTATAAGGGCGGAATTCGCTTTCATCCGGAAACAGTGCGCGAGGAAGTCCAGGCACTAGCCACTTTAATGTCTATAAAATGCGCGGTGGCCGGCCTGCCTTATGGTGGCAGTAAAGGCGGAATCGCGGTTGATCCGAAAAAGCTGTCAAAAACAGAGTTAGAAAGGTTATCCAAGGCATTTGCGGCACGGATCGTCTATGTGATTGGTGAGAATGTCGATGTGCCGGCGCCTGACGTCAATACGACACCGCAAATTATGGCCTGGATGCTTGATGAGTATCAAAAGATCAAAGGTTATAAATCTCCGGCGACCTTTACTGGTAAACCGATTTCAATGGGTGGAAGCTTGGGGCGAACTGAGGCGACGGGGCGAGGCGGGTTGTTTGTTTTGCAGGCGTTATTGGAAAAGGCTCGATACCGTCCCGCTGAGCGGGAGGTTTCTTCGCCTTCTAATAAATTAACAGTAGCCGTTCAAGGTTTCGGAAATGTTGGCTATTATTTTTCCAAATTAGCTCATGAGGCTGGTTTTAAAATTGTTGCCGTCTCTGATTCACGAGGCGGTATTTATGATAAAGAGGGACTGGATCCAGTAAAGGTGATGGAGTATAAAAAGAAAAAAGGAGCCGTGTCCGGGTATTCCGGCAAGAAAGTGACTAATGAAGAACTATTAATTTTACCAGTTGACATACTGGTTCCGGCTGCCCTTGAAAACGTTATTGATGAAAAAAATTGTACCAAGGTTAAAGCGAAAATAATTCTTGAGATGGCTAACGGTCCTTTGACTGAAGAGGCATATCTATATTTAAGCAAAAAGGGCGTTGTTATCATTCCTGATGTCTTAGCTAACTCTGGAGGTGTCACCGTCTCTTATCTTGAATGGGTTCAAAATAGGATGGGATATTACTGGAGTGAAAAAGAGGTCAACGACAAATTAAAAATCATGATGGAAAAAGCCTTCAATGATATTTGGAAAAAATCCGCCAGCCGACGGATACCTTTGAAGCAGGCAGCTTTTGAAGTCGCCATCGAGAGAATTACGTCGGCAATGGTTTAAGAAGAAGAGGTTTGCTATAATAGAAAGACTGGATATGGAAGATTTGAAACTGTTTTTAGAGTTTGGTAAAAGCTATTTTGTTACCAAGATTGTGGCGGCAGGAAGAAATTTTGAAGCGGGAAAAGACATCATTGTTGCTTTTTTGACTATTAAACGTGGTCGTTATTCTTCCTCGTTTCTAAACACCTCTTTTTTTCTCATTGTTCTTGCCGCTTTAGTGGCCGGGCCGACGATCGCGGAAAATTCTCCCTTTTTTAAAGGATTAGATGAGTCCTCCTCCCAAGCCAGTCTGGTTTCTTATAATCCTTACCAGGGAAGCCTGGGAACGACCGTTTCTGTTAAACCCCAGATTGTTGATTATCAAGTTTTAGGTGGTGATACTTTGGCTTCCATAGCAAAAAAATTCAATATTTCCGTGGACAGCATCAAGTGGTCTAATGACCTAAAAAACGATCTGATTAAACCAGGACAGATGTTAAAGATTCCGCCGGAAGATGGTGTGGTTTATAAAGTAGTATCAGGAAATACGGTTTACTCAATTGCGAAAAAATATAATGTTGACGCCCAGAACATTGTCAACTTTCCCATGAATGATTTTAGCGACCTAGACACGTTTGCACTAACTATTGGTCAATACCTATTTGTTCCGGGCGGCGTCGTTGTGCCAGAAAAAGCCGCGCCGAGATTTTTCGCCAGTATTCAAGCTGGCGTCCGCGGATCATCAAACTTTATCTGGCCAACGTCGGGGATTATTACTCAGTACCCAGTTTGGTACCATATGGCTTTAGATATTGCTAATTCGAGTGGGCCGGCGGTCATTGCCGCTGACTCAGGAACAGTAATTTTTGCTGGTTGTGTTCGCTATGGTTATGGCTGCCATGTAATCGTTGATCATGGCAACGGCTATCAGACGCTTTATGGACATCTTTCCTCTTATATTCCAGATGCGGGAGCCACCGTCAGCCAAGGACAACAGATTGGAGTGATGGGATCGACTGGCATGTCAACAGGAATACACTTGCATTTTGAAGTCAGAAGCGGAGGAACATTACTTAATCCGTTAAACTTTCTTAAGTAAAAGATTTTCACGGATTTTGAATAACGGATTTACACAGATACGGATTTTCGCGGATATCCGTGGTAATCCCGCTTTTAATCAGTACGAATTTCTCTATCTCGCTTCTGGTGAGGCGGTTTTCGGTAGCTCTATTTTTGGTTGGACCTCGTTAGTCGGACTTTGAGGTAGTGACAACTGCTGTTCCTGTAACTGGCCAGTCTGGGTCGCCTCGGCCTCACTTTTTGGCAGTTTCTTTTTAAACTCTTCTAAGTCTTTTTGCGCCTGATCATAGTCAGCTTTATTGGTCTTCGGGTCAATCAGAGTTAAGACATTTTGCATCTCGCTGGCGGCCAGTTGATAGTCAGCTTTCTGATAAGCAGACCAGGCCAGATTGTAACGGGCATTAGCCCAGTCAGGCTTAAGAGAAGCTGCTTGTTGAAACATTGAGTTCGCCTGATTGTAATCTTTTAATGTATAGTAAACTCCGCCGAGATTTAGTCTATAGATTGGGTTTTGCGGATCGGCAACAATCGCTCTCTGATAGGCGGAAACAGTCCAGGCATCAGCGCCTTGGGCGACCGCCAAAACATTGCGGTAGATAGCGGCCAAATTTTCCCAGTTATCAGCCTTTTGCGGATTTAAACTGACCGCTGCCTTGGCTTCGGAAATAGCGGCCTGAATCGCCTGGGTAATTGTCTGGCGGTCTTGTTCAGTCAGCTGAGCTGACCCTTGAGTCCGCTCAGCGGACTCGGTCGCAGCGGGTTGAGTAGCTTTACTGGCAATATTATTGGCAATCATTAGATTGGTCTGGGAAAAGTTAGTGCGGAAGCGTTCGATATAAGGATTGATAAGAATTGCCTGCCTTTGGTTGTCATAAACTTCTTTGGCATTATTATTCAGATAGCCATCTAAAGATTTTTTAAAGTAATACTCGGAGATGTAGCTTCGACCTAAAAAGTAACCGGCACCAGCGATTAAAAGAAAAGAAATAATTGCGGTGCCGAGATAGATAGGAAGAAGGTCAGAAAGATCAAGTTCGCTCGATACCGCATTTTTCACTCCGTGGGCGTGCTCGCTGCGCTGCGCACCTCCCAAGTCGTTCAAAATGGGTATCTTCGCTCCCTCTTGTCCAACTATAGCCAAGGTGACAAAAAGCAAAAAGAAAACCGGCAGAGAAGGAGGAAAAAATAAAATAACAAATAACAAATAACAAATAACAAACTTCATGGTTAAATTATTAGATTGTTTTATTGTTGATTGGAAAACATTAAAGATCAATAAACCAAAGGCGATTAAACCAAACAGGCCGGTTTCAGTCATTATGTGCAAAAGGGTGGAACGACTGACAGAAAACGAATTTATCTGCCAGAGGCTTGATTGGTTATAAAAAACATCTTTGACGCTGGTAAACATTGAAGAAAAGTTATCTAAGCCGACGCCAAAAAGAGCGGTCAATGGTCTTTTTAAGGTCTCAACGGCCGCGTACCAGGAAAGACGGAAAGGAGGCAAAATTAATGTAGGGGTTTGATTAATCAAGCCCGTACTAGGTTTGAAAAGAGAATAAAGAGTGAGGAATAGAGCTAATAAATTAAAAATTAAAAATGAAAAATTAAAAATTGATTTACGCTTCGCTAGATTTCTCGCTTCGCTCGAAATGACATTGGTGATACTTAAAACAACAAAAAAACCTAGAAAAATCGCCAGGTCAAGACGGTTGCCCATTGGCGTAAAAGCAGAGTTTTTCAAAAACTGAAGACTGGTTGGTAAATTAGTATTTTTAAATGGCTGAAAGAAAAAGACGATGGTAATCAAAGATAAAAGAAAAAAAGATAATTTGATTGCCATATTGCTAAATTGTTTTATTGTTTCATTGTTTCTAGAAAGATAGAAATATAGAATCGTTAGGGAAGCCATCATAACTAATCCAAAATTTGGATTTAAAAGGGCCTGAACTTTATTAGGAGAGGAAATAATAATCGAAAGCGCAACCGCCATTAAAAAAAGAATGACAGAGCCGTCGAAGGGATGCGATTTCCAGGAAAGTTTTTTAGATGATAAAAAATAGATGGTAGATATGAGAAGAAGAAGTAAGGCGCCAAAAGCTAAAAGGTAGAGTTTATTGGTGATAAAAAACTCTTGAGTAAAAGGAAGGAAGAAAAAAGGGAAAAGAAAAATTAAAAGACCAAGGACCAGGGATTTAGAGTTTTGAAAATATTTTTCCATAGAGTTTTAGTTTAGAATTTATAATATATAAAGTCAAGAACAGTTTTATGGACAGCCGGCAGGTTTTGGCACCCGAGTACAACAAAGAGCTTCAGTAGCATAGATTTCTAAACAGACTGGATTGGTATAGCAATAATTATAGTCACCAGGGGCGCCGCTACAATTATCACAAGTATTGGTAGGCGTATAGCAATAAAAATAAGGGGTTTTTTGTAAAGAAATATTAGGGCTCCCGGCACCGTAATCATAGCCGTAATTGGGCGGCAGCCCGCAGCCGCCTTCACCACAGCCGGCGCTATCAGACTCCCGACTCCAAAGGGCACTTAGTTCAGAATAAATCCGGTACCAGCTGGGACAGGTGAGATTTTCTACTTGATAAAGATATTTATAGGTTGGGTGCTGGGGATCGCAGGGAAGACGAGCCATATAAGGAGAAAAATTGGCGAAATTAGCCGGTGAAGATTCGTTACCGCAGATATAGCATTTCGTATCCACATTGGGATTATAGCCTGATTGACTGTTAGGATAGCAAACCTCGTTAGGGCGCGGATAGCAGCCTTTATCATTGTAATAGTCCTCCAAAACTTTTTGAAATGTGGCCAGATCGTTTTTCCGACGGCCATCTTGAGCTTTGGAAATCTGTTGCATAGGATTTAAAAGGACGATGGCGATGGTAGCCAAGATAGCAATTATTGCTATGACGATAAGAAGTTCCATGAGAGTAAACCCCACTTGGCCAAAGCTTCGATGGGCAAGGGCTTTTTTTGGCATTTTAAATTAATTATTCGCGGTTTTTGACTTTTTTCTTATTGAAACTTAATAATTTTTGTCGCGGTAAATTGATCAAGATTAAAGATATCAGTATTAGGCTCTACTATCCAAATAGCAATATTATCTGCTACTTTAAGAGAAGACGCTTCCATACTGGCATCTTTATTTGTTGTTAGATTATGGAGAACAAATTCAGCATTATTTTTTACAATGACAGTTTTAACAATTTCCTTTTCTTTCTGGTCAGGAAAAATTTTAGAAAGTCTTACTTTAACATCAAGTTTCGTAAGACCTCCGCTATCAGTAGATATTTTATCTATAAATCCATCGACTAAGTAAAGAGGGTAGTTGTTTTTGTTGAGGGCAACCTTAACTGGTTCAGTGTTTATCGGAGTCAATTTATTTATTATAACCTTATTACTAACTTTATTACTAGCCTGTCGTGTAAAAAATATTACTACGCCAAGGCCGATTAAAATCATTATAGTAAAAATAAGTAGAATCATTTTTTTTCCCATACTTTTACAGTATACCTGATAATATTTATCTTAATAAGATAAATTATCTAAGTCAAGTAGATAAATAATAATTTATCTGAGTAGGCCCCAAAGACGCAAAAGAAAAAATAAAAAAGAACTCCTAACAATAATCATAAAGATAAAAGCGGAAAACATAAAGGGAGCAAAAGGAAATGTCCGGCAAATATATATTTCCTTGTCTAAATCATCTTTATATAATCCTTTAATAATTTTTATTTGAGATTCGTTTAAACCGTCTGAACAAGCCGAAACTATTCCGTTTTCTTTAGGTTGTTTTTTAAACTTATCTGTAATTTCTGTCATTGAATGTGGTGCGATAAAATCCCCTGGATGTAATTTTTGAACTCTTATCTTATTAATTTCCTGTTTGTCAATATAGAGATAAACTAATTGTATTCCTATACTAAAAAAAAGCATCAAAAATATAGAGCTTTTTATGATACTAATTAATAAAGTTGTTTGATTAGAAATAATAAGACTTAAACCGCACAACAATCCGCCAAAAATAATTAAAACAATAAATTTTTTATTTTTAAAAATTTTTTTAAAAAGAACAACCTGCAAAACAATGAATAATAAATAGATCAGGGAAGAATTAGATGATAATTTTGGAAAAATAATATTTATCTTCATTATGACATATTGCATAATGACAAGAAAACAACTCATTATTAAAAATATTTTTCCTGTTTCTAAAGCAGCATTTTTTAAGTTTTTATAGTTTATTTTTGAAAAAAAAAGAATCGGTGAAAATGGTTTTTTAACATAACTTAGGCAAGAGGCAGCGATTTTAAAAAACATTTTAAAAAAGAAAATAAGACAAATAAAAAGAAAGGTATCGATTAAAAGCGTTGATGAAGGAAAGTAATAGATATAGTTTTTGGAATATGATTCCAAAGGAATGAGCAAAGAATAGATGAAAAAAAGCTTGGCGTCACCGGCGGCCCATAAATTAAAATGCCATAAAAGATAACCAACCAGAAAAGCGATTAAACCGTTAATTGCTAGATCAACTAAGTATTTTGAATTACTTGGTTGATGAATGATAAAATAACTATAAAAAAATAAAAAAGAGTATAAAAACAATACATATATAAATCCTAAAAGCAAATGAATATTTTTTATCTTTCCATATTTAATATCGCTGTAGCTTGTAATTACTCCGATCAATAAGAGAGGTAATAAAAATAAAGATTTTAAGACGGTTGAGGAAATAACCATTATTTAAAGACATTACTAATAGGTTTATTAAAAAAATCAGTTATTTCTATTTTGATTTTTTTTGGTGGCTTGAATTCCTTATTTCCTACCAGAGTTAAATAATCACGATGGATTCCCAAACAGTATTTTTTTAAAAAACACTTATTACAACAAGGTAAGAACATTATCTCCTCTTCTCTTAAAGTTCTCCAAGCATATGGCCATAATCCTGGAGGCAAAACACATAGGGGAAAGTGATACAAACGAAGGTCGCCAAAGTAGGAAGCCCACTTATTTACTACTTGAGGTAAAGATTTCATTACTTCTTTATAAGTTATTCCCACGATATTCAGATTATTTTTTGCCTGTCCCTCCATCTCGATAAAAATTAAGACAACACTTTTAATTTGTTTAATATCAAACTCATTTTTGATAAAGGCAAGTATCTTACCCAGATTTTTATAAGTAAATTTGGTAATAATAATTCTAATCTCCAGCTCTTGCGAGTCATTTTTATAGCGTAGAATATTATGAATTCCTTCTATAGTTTGTTTAAAACTGCCTTTAGTGCGAGTAATGAAATCGTGGGTTTTTTCATCATGGCCGTGGATGGCTATTTCTAAAAGCAGATTATGAAATTTCAATATTTTTTTGGTAAAGCTCTGGTAATAAAACATTCTGCCATTTGAGGCAATGACAACCCTGTTTTTAGGATATTGGGCGTGAAACCAATTAATGACCTTAAAAAAATCAGGATGGATAGTGGGCTCTCCTCCAGTAAAAGATAATGGATCATTTGATTTGAATTTACGGTTGGCCCATACTTTTTTGAGATTATCAAATAAATAGAAAGCACCATTTTCCTCTAACTGAAAAACAAAAGGATTGGTGCACATCAGACAATGATTATTACATTGGTTCCAAATGGCAATATCAGGCATAGTTACTTAGTAAATTGTACTAAAATTATTTTATATCGTATATATGATTGTTATTAAAAACTACCAACGAATTTAGAATATTTAAATGAATATACTGGGAATATCGGCATTTTATCACGACAGCGCTGCATGTTTAGTGCGTGATGGAGAGATAATTTCGGCCGCCGAAGAAGAGAGATTTACCCGCAAGAAGCACGATTCTGGTTTTCCGGAACAGGCCATTAATTTTTGTTTAAGTTATGCCAATCTTCATATCAAAGATGTTGATTATCTGGCGTTTTATGAGAAGCCTTTTTTAAAATTTGAAAGGTTGATTGAAACTTATCTTGCCTATGCGCCATCAGGACTAAGGTCATTTTTAACCTCGATACCGATATGGATGAAGGAAAAACTGTTTTTAAAAAAACTAATTAAGAAAAAATTAAACTATGAAGGAAAGATACTTTTTGCTGAACATCATGAATCGCATGCTGCTTCGGCTTTTTATCCTTCTTCTTTCCAGCGGGCGGCCTTTTTTACTATTGACGCGGTTGGAGAGCGGATGACAACGAGTTTTGGCACAGGTTGTGATAATAATTTGACCATCTGGCAGGAATTAAATTTTCCTCATTCTTTAGGCTTACTTTATTCGGCCTTTACGTATTTTACCGGCTTTAAAGTAAATTCTGACGAGTATAAAGTCATGGGGCTTGCCCCTTACGGTGAGCCAAATTATGTCAATTTAATCCTGGATGAATTAGTTGATTTGAAAAAAGACGGCTCTTTTAGATTAAATATGAAATATTTTAATTACTGTACGGGATTTACAATGACTAACCAGTGGTTCGAACGTCTGTTTAGAAAGAAGCCGCGTCAGCCAGAGACAAAAATAACTCAAGAGGATATGGATTTGGCTTGTTCTATTCAGGCGGTGGCCGAAGAAATAATCTTCCGTATGGCAAAATATGTTCATAAAGCAACAAAAATGAAGAATCTATGTTTAGGAGGAGGCGTAGCTTTAAACTGCGTTGCTAACGGTAAATTATTAAAGAAAGGGCCATTTGAAAATATTTGGATCCAACCGGCCGCTAGTGATGCCGGCGGCTCCCTTGGCGCTGCTTTGACTATTTGGTATAAGCACCTTAAAAATAAAAGAGTGGTTGGTAAATTAAAAGATTTCCAGAAAGGTTCATATTTAGGTCCGGAGTATAATAACGAAGAAATAAAGGCATATTTAGATCAGAATAATATATCGTATAAAATGTTGACTAAAAAGAAAATGCTTGATGCTCTCAGTAAATTGATAATACAAGGTAAGATTATCGGTTGGTTTCAGGGAAGAATGGAGTTTGGCCCGCGGGCTTTAGGTTCAAGAAGCATCCTTGCCGATGCCCGTTTTCCACAAATGCAGTCTATACTAAATCAAAAGATAAAATTTCGCGAATCATTTAGGCCGTTTGCCCCTTCGGTTTTGAAAGAGAAAGCTTCTGAATATTTTGACTTAAAGAAAGAAAGCCCTTATATGCTTTTTGTAGACAATGTTAAAAAGCACTCCAATATTCCTGCTGTCACCCATGTTGACGGTACGGCAAGAATCCAGACAGTAGATCGTAAAGACAATGAGCTTTATTACGATTTGATTAATACCTTTTATAAAAAGACCGATTGTCCGATAGTCATTAATACCTCTTTTAATGTTAGAGGAGAACCTATTGTTTGTAGTTTTAAAGATGCCTATAAGTGTTTTATGAAAACCGGCATTGACTGTCTGGCAATGGGCAACTTTCTTTTATTAAAAGAAGACCAGGTTAAGATAGATATGACAGTTTTTTTGATTTCCAGTCTTTTAAATGGTAAGATCAAAATTATATACCCAGTTTATTGGTTAGCTGTTAGATTAGGGTCGATCGTCGGCAAAATAAGTACCGTGGTCGTATTATTTTTTATATTTTATTTAATTGTTTTACCGACCGGTTTGATAATGAAATTACTAAAAAAAGATATATTGGAACTCAAAATCGACAAGAATGTCAATAGTTATTGGAAAAAAAGAAATCGTATTATAAATCTATTCCATTATGAAAGACAGTCTTAAAATCAATTATGCTTGATATTTTAAAAGAATTTTTATTTTTTTTATGGTCTCGGAAAAAATGGTGGTTGTGGCCGATAGTTATCTGTCTGTTGTTATTTGGTTTTCTGGTTATATTTTTTGCAAATCCCGCGATTACACCGTTTATTTATACACTCTTTTAGCATCATAGACATATGAAAAAGGGCACCTTCATTAATATCATCATATCATTAGTGACGACAGCATTATGTGTTATTCTGCTGCTGTTAGTTGCCACCCGTCTTGTTAAGAGCCAGAAAAAGAACCAGGAAAAGAAACAGGAAAATAAAGAAGATTTACAATATTATACTAGCCTTGACTGGGCAGACAAAGATATAAACGATATACCATCTCAACGAAATGCATCTTTTAATAATAATGTTAAGGGAGCAAGTGATGTTTATACCATTAAAATCAATAATCAAGGACTTCGTGATTACGAATACGGATTAGAAAAGCCTGAAAATAGCATAAGGATAGCGGCTGTAGGCGACTCAACTACTTATGGCGATGGTGTAAATTTGGAAGATACGTATGTAAAGCAGTTGGAAAAAATATTGAATAATAATTGTAATAAGAAAATTGAAGTGCTCAATTTTGGCGCTTCCGGCGCCAGCACCATCAATGAATTGGAATTGATTCAGAGAAAAGTACTTTTGTATAAACCCGATATTATAATGCTGCAAATGGACCCAAATGATTCTCAAGTAATTCATCAGATTAGAGACGTTGATCCGTTCTTGAACGGAATTATCCTAAAATTAAAAGATAGTCATTTTGAAGTTGGTCAATGGTTAAAACAAAAACTGGAATTTTATAAATATTACCAATATAGAAAACAGCTAACTCCGGATGAGGAGTATAACAATGTCATAAAGCCTTTGGAGACAATAAAAAATATCAGTGAAGAAAATAATATTAAATTGATAATAGTCAGTTATGATGAGCCTTACCATCTATTTTATTATCCTAAGGTTCTTCAATACATCAAGGAGCATGACATTCCACTGCTTGATCTATCTATTACAAAGTTTGGCGAACTTTCATATAAAGAAAAATACTTAAATCCAAAATTGGATAAAAATAACTTTAACCTTCCAATAGATTCGCACCCGGGTAAATATGGAGGTCAAATTATGGCCGAGGAGATCAGCAAGTTTTTGGGAAATATAGATACATTAGAATTTAAAAATCTTTGTTTTTTTACTAATAAATAGGCTGAAATTCCTTGGTACCGAAAAATTTGAGATAATCCAGCCAAATACCTTCACAATTTTCAAAATATTTACACTGCTGACATTTCTTTATTTTCTTTTTTGTTTTCACCCGGTCAAAATCAACACTTTCTACTGTAGAGCTAGGCGCCCCGACTTTAGTATTAAAAGGGCTGAACTCTACCATACTTTTTTTGTAGTCAGGCAAGCAGCAAGGAGGGATATTAAAAAGCAAGGCTTTATCCAGCTCCAATTTCTCAGCCAAATCCAAGGCTTTCTTTAGGTAAGGAGCGGCTTCTTTCATGCTGACACCTACCTTCCGCCAATTTTTTGCCATTTGGCCGATATAGAGAGGATAGATAAAGATAAAACTGCCGACTCCTTTTTTAGCAAAAAAATCAACGAATTGAGGATAGTATTTATAATTAATTTTGTTAATCACCGTATTAATTTCAATGCGAAGTTTGAGTTCTTGGAGATTTTTAATGGCCTTCAAAACATAGTTAAAGCTGCCCGGAACCTGGGTTAAATAGTCATGAATTTCCGGTTTATGGCCGTGGATAGAAATCTTTACAAAGTCCAGTCCGGCCTCAGCTAGTTGCTTGCAATAATCCGGGTAAGACAATAAAATACCATTAGTTTCAATTCTAATAGCCTCAAACTTTAATTTTTTGGCATAACTAATTAGGGTTAACAGATCTCTTCTGATGGTTGGCTCTCCGCCGCCTATCCCTAAATATTTAAAACCATCTTTTTTGGCGTGATAGATAGTTTTTAAAAGTTCTTGGGTAGAACTGTTGATTTTTCTTCTTGAGGAATCAATAGAGCAAAATCGACAGCTTGAATTGCAAGCAAAACCTACCAATAATTCAAAAAGGTTTCTGTCTTTTTTTTCTAATTTTTCCGAATATTGTATTGTCATAAATTTAAATTTGTTTTGAATAGAGAGTTCCTTTTTTGGACAAACTCCAAAAATATTCTTTGCCGATTAATCTTCTTTCGACAAGCCCCTTTTTAGATAATTTTTCTCCTGTAGTAAATACTTCGCTTCGGTCGCTGCAGGCAGCGCAAAGTTTTATTTTTCGAGCTAGTTTTAATGCCTGCCGGCTTGAGATATTATTTTTTATTTTTAAAATTGTCAGAAAGCATTTTTCCATATCGGTTAGAGGCCGATTACCCGCAGCTGTTTCAATAAAAAGCAAAGATGTCTTTTGAGAATGTTTCATTTTTTTCTGTTAAAAAAATCTTTTAGCGCTTGAATAAGGATATCAATTTCTTTTGTAGAATTGTAAATAAAAAATGAGGCCCTCATCGAAATTGAGGTATTAAAAAATTGATGAAGTGGTTGAGCGCAATGGTGGCCGCAGCGGACGGCAACAAAATAATCTTTTAATTCGTGATTTAAAAAAAGATTAAAGTCATAAAGAGAAACTTTTTTATCGGAGAAATAAAAAGAAATCAAAGTAGCGGGTATTTGATTTTGATAGTCAGCTAAAAATTTTATTTCCGGAATTTTTTTTAACTGTTCAAAGGCATAATGACTTAACTTTTCAATATAATCGGCAATTTCTTCTTGATTTTGTTTTTCTAAAAAATTAACAGCCGCCTTTAGACCAATAATGCCGGCATAGTCTTGGATACCGGCTTCAAAACCAGCCGGCGGAGGAAGGTATTGAACCTTAATATTATTACCATGAATTTTTACTGATTGGACTGTCCCGCCGCCAACATTATAGGAGAATAAATTGTTGAGCAATGACTCACGTCCGTATAAAACGCCTATTCCGGTGGGGCCGCCAATTTTGTGGCCGGAAAAAACCATAAAATCCATTTGGTTTTTCTGGACATCTTCTCTATGGGTAGCGATGTATTGAGCATCATCAACTAAAACCTTGGCTCCTTTTTGATGGGCTAAAGAAATAATTTTCTTTATCGGATAGATAAGGCCGGTGACATTGGAAAGGTGGGTGACGGCGACCAAAGCAGTCTTATCAGTAATAATTTTTTTAAATAAATTCAGATCTAAAGACCCGTCTTTATTGGGAACGATTATTCTTATTTTAAAACCTCTTCGTTTTCCCTGCTCGTAAAAAGGCAAGAGATTACTATGATGTTCCAACAAAGTCAGGACAACTTCATCTCTTGGTTTTTTAAACGGAAAAGAAGAGGCAATTAAATTGATTCCCTCAGTAGTGTTTTTAGTCCAGATTATTTCCTTGGTTGAAGAGGCATTAATAAACTCTCGTACTTTTTCTCTGGCCTGTTCTACTAATTCCTGGACACGCCAGCTTAAGAGATGACTGGAGCGATCACCACTGCAAACTCCCAAATTCTGGTAGTAGTTATTCATTGCCTCGATCACTGATTTAGGCTTCAGGACAGTACAGGCATTGTCAAAATAGATCAGTTTTTTACCATCAACCTTATTTTTAAAAACCGGAAACTCATTTTTTATTTTTGTGAAATCCATACTCACTCAAAATGAAATAACTTGACACTTGAAGACAGTTTATCCATTATACATTGGTTATCTTTATATATCTGAAAACGATCATTTTTTCTTTTGATAAGATTGCCTTTATTCAATAATTTTACAGTCTCAGAAGGTAGATGATCGTGAATTTTAATAAAACCTTGATAACTCAATGTGTCGCCTTTCATTTTTCCGATTAAAGGAAAAAATACAAAATCACTAAAATATAATATTGGTTTTTTTAGAATAGATATCAATTCTTTATA
>Ga0210015_1001751_pt1 | contig 21181 bp, 22 predicted proteins | sample CryGeymeta201522_FD_185471 | JGI IMG/M metagenome (GOLD analysis project Ga0210015, IMG submission 185471) | Groundwater microbial communities from Crystal Geyser aquifers in Utah, USA - Crystal Geyser metaG 2015-22 (SPAdes) (version 2) | ecosystem: Environmental > Aquatic > Deep subsurface >... | reverse complement strand
TTGCAGTTTGAACTTTCCTGAGTACTTCTTTCGTGTTCTTCCCATGGCAACCATTCCTTTCATTACCTCGATTCTACAGGTTGCCATTCACTCTTAGCTACTGGTTCAAGCTGGCGGGCTCATATCCTATCACTGGCACGATTGTAGTTTGTTATAGAACAAGAACACAAGGAGCGGGGTTAAAACCCCGCTCTAATCTGTTGCCTATAAACCGCATCTTATAGAGCCTCCCGTTCATGGCGACCACGATTGTATCGCCATCTACCGCACGGGTGACGTCTGCGATCTCGGCATGTTGGTTGTCCGGCGTTGTATCCTTATCCCCGTAAGCAGCACGTTCCGAGGTTGTCGATCGACCGAGTGTATCTTTGGGTATCGTGGACGTTGTGGGTTTGCTACAGCCCAACCGGCTCAGAATAAAAACAAGCCCAAAGGCTATCAAGATAACTTTTGTCGCAGGTGATAACGGCCTTGGGTTCTTCGAATACCTGCGCATAATCCCCCCTTTGCAGCGTGGGATCACTGCCTATCAACGGTGCTCTTAATTACTTTATATTACCACCAACGACGGGGCAGCGCCGCGTTTACCATCCAATAGCCGTGAGAAAACTCACGCAATGGAGGGGTGAAGTATGAGTTCTTGATTTTGCAAAGTCCCAATAGACGAGATCTCGCTAAACTAGTGCCAGAACACCATAATTATTGTGTCATTCTGAACGAAGTGAAGAATCTAGAGAACACTCACAGACTGCTGTTGCCTGTCATTCTGAACGAAGTGAAGAATCTAGCGGGCACTCACGCACTTCTGTCACTTAAGTGCGTCTAAGCTTTGATATGCCTTTCTAAGAAGCGTTTACCAAGCATGTATCATATCTATCAAGCATGTATCAAACAAATACCAACCGCCTATAAACCATCTGTCTCACTTTGGCTTGTCTAAGCTTAGACCCTCCTGCATAAGAAAAAGGTTTCCGCACCCAAGATTCTTCAGTCGCTTCGCTCCTTCAGAATGACAATCAATTGCTAATCGCTCCCTCAGAATGACATGCACAGAAAGTAGGATGTCGCGGTACTAGTTGAAACGAGTAGAAGTGAAAGTGAGCTGCCGGTGCGGGCCGAATTTGGCGAGATTTTATCGCAACACGAATAGGGCGTAAGATATGAGCATGAGCATGAGCATGAGTATGAGTATGAGTATGAGTATGAGTATGGCTATGGATGGATTTACTGAGCGCTCCGCGATTGTCATTATGGCAAAGAGGCCGGTTCCCGGTAATGTTAAAACGAGGCTGTGCCCGCCGCTTTCCCCGGAGGAGTCCGCTGCGCTTTACGCCGCTTTTCTGGAGGACACCATACATAAGGTGGACAGAATTGGGAGCGTTATAAAATTTATTGCGCTGGACAGCGATTCCTCGCTGGAGCATGGCATGACGAGAACCGGGAATCTATCGGTCCCCGGTTCTTATACAGCAATCGACCAGGGCAAGGGCGATTTAGGGGAGCGAATGAGCCGGATTCTGGGGATTTTGTTCCAGAGCTTTGACCGGGTGCTTGTTATCGGTGCCGATTCGCCGACCATGCCATACGAAGTGCTGGAATCGGCCCTTACAGAGCTATCGAATCATGATGTTGTGATCGGCCCCAGCCACGATGGGGGTTATTACCTGCTGGGCTTGCGCGAGCATTTCGAGATTTTATTTGACGGTATCAATTGGTCAACGGACGTTGTCTTACATCAAACGCTCGACCGCATTCGCTCGGCTAATCTTACAGTAAAACAGCTCCTCACCTGGTACGATATCGACACCCATGCTAACCTGCTAAGGCTGGCCGCCGAGCTTCGCGAGAACCCCTCCGAGGCGCCGGCCACCAGCGCATTACTCAATGCCATTAATTACTAATCCTTATAATTAATCACCCTGACATATGCGCTTGCCATTTGCATGTGGTTGTAGTGTCCTGGCCCGCTAACTTGTTATGCATGATTGATTGATAATTAATTCCAACCAGCGTTATATTATGCAATAATCCAACCAGCTGCTTGACACATAGAGAATAAGTACTTAATATCGTCGATATAATGATAAGTTTTCATAATAAGGGCACAATGATGGCAAAGGAGTGTGGAAGAAGTGAGATCGATGGGTCATGGGGAGGGTTTCCAGTTGAATTTATATATTGAAAAACTTTTGAAGGATTGTCAAAAAGGCTATATTCCTAATCCGGATGAAGCAACGAGACTTCTGCAGGTTGACCTTGACTCCTGGGCGTTTTATGCCCTATGCGCAACTGCAAACTACCTAACGCGAAAGCACTTTGATAACCAGGCTGAAGTTTGCGCACAGATTGGGTTGGATTACGCACCGTGCAGTAAAAGCTGCGGTTTTTGCGCCTTTTCAAAATCGTCTGGTGTTGTTAAGGAAGCAATTTACTGGGATGAGAAAACTTTAATTCAAACGGCAAAAAGCTTTGCTGAAGCTGGAGCAAATGCAATTTATTTAATGAGTACAGCCAATTATCCATTTAGCGGTTTTGTATCTATGGCTGAAGCTGTGCGTATATCTATCCCGCGCGATATCCCCATGGTTGCCAACACAGGGGATTTAACTTTAAGTCAGGCCCATGAGCTAAAAGATGCCGGCTTTACGGCTGTTTACCATGCCTTGCGTTTGCGAGAAGGGACCGATACGCGTATTCCAGCTTCAAAACGCGAGGAAACAATATCCAATGCTAAGGAGGTCGGCCTGGTTGTTCAGGTATGCGTGGAGCCGGTTGGCCCGGAACATACTATTGAAGAGTTAGTTGATTTAATGTTTTGGGGTCGAGAACACAGCGTGTCTTTCAGCGGTGCAATGAAGCGCACAGCAGTGCCTGGGACTGCTTTGGCTAAACATGGTGAAATTACCTTCAGGGAATTGGCACGAATAGTAGCTGTAACCAGGCTGGTGATGGGCGATACCGTCCAAGCACATTGTACGCATGAGCCAAATCTTCCGGCTTTGATGGCCGGAGCTAATTTAATTTGGGCTGAGGCAGGTCCGAACCCGCGCGATACTGAAGCCGACACGCAATATGGCAGGGGTCAAAATGTAAAACACTGCCGGCGAATTCTTGAAGAGGCAGGTTTTAAAGTTCGTAAAGGCGCAAGCATAGCGGCTTTGCCGTCGGTGTTGGTTTAGGAGTAGTTTCTCGGGAGGCGTATCTTCTTTTTGCTGGGATTTTGGCGGGTTGGGACCGATGCGCTATGCCGTTTGAGAAGAACCGGAAAGCTAAAGATAAATGTGGCCAAATCCCAGGTGTAGAGCCGGTAAAGGCTGTATGAGTTAGAGTTGGTTTGACTCCTGGTTGTCGGGAGAGATTGATATGCTTGAAGCCGCACGAAAACTTTCATATATCGAACAGAAGAAACAACCGCGCTACTTTGCATTCATAAAAATCGCGGTAAGCGTGGCGTTGATCGCGACCCTGCTGTATAAATCGGATACGCATAAATATATCGAGCTTATACAACATTCTTCGCCCGTCTACCTGTTGATCGCGCTTTTGTTGACGGTGTTTTCAATAATCGTCAGCGCGTATAAGTGGCAGCTCTTAACGATCGCGCAGGGGTTTGCAGTGCCGCTGAGAAGCCTCGTTTCGTCGTACTTCGTCGGTCTGTTTTTCAACAACTTCATGCCGACAAGCATCGGAGGGGATGTCGTGCGGGTATACGACCTGCGTAAGATAACCAAAGATGGTCCCACAGCAGCCGCATCGGTGGTTGCCGAGCGCGTTCTGGCATCATTTACGCTGGGGTTGATAGTTCTATGTGGCGTCGCGTTTAGCTCGGGGTACCTTACGCGCTACTTGCCGCTTATCATCGCATTTGTCGCCGTTTGCATGGCGTCGCTCATCGTCGTGCTGTATGCGCATAAGTTTGGCGCGGTGCTTGAAAGATTTGAGTCGGCGTTCGTCAAAAAACTCAAAAACATGGCGGAATCCATGCGCTCCTCAGTCGAGCACAAACCGACCCTACTTAAAGTGCTTATTTACTCGCTTATCTTCCAACTTATGGTCGTCTTGATCAATATCTTTATCTTAAAGGCGCTTGGGCTTAATGTGCCGGCTGCCTTCGTGCTGTTATCTATCCCGATAATTTCTGCGATTACCATGCTTCCGGTTTCATTAAACGGCCTTGGGGTGCGTGAGGCTACCTACGTGTATTTCTTCTCGCAGGTGGGCCTTTCAACCGAGGAGTCAATCGCAGTGTCAATCTATTTTTTTCTGATAGTGACGTTGGTCAGCCTGATAGGGGGCGTGATATTTGCTGCTCGAAAATAGGAGAAAACCGCTCGTTGCCAGGATTATGGATAAAATAGATAAAGCTCTTGACAGTGCGCCGCAGATAATCGATGTCGGTGTTGAGCCCTCGCGGGGAGACGCCGCGTACGAGCGGGCGGCCCACTGTTTCGATCAAGGCTATAACTGCGCCCAGTCGGTCATGCTGTCGGCCGCCGAGACATTCGATGTCGCCATCCCGGCAGAAATCATAAAAGGCGCGGCCGCATTTACCGGGGGCATTGGTTACTGCGGGTGCACTTGCGGGGCACTTACGGGCGCCTCGCTTTTTATCGGTGTTATATCGGCCGACGATAAAAAGCCGCGAAAACGCACGAAAACTCTCGATTTAAGCGGTAGATTCCATGATCGTTTTAAGGATACCTTTAAGTCGACGTGCTGCCGGGTTTTGCGAAAGGGCAGTGATTTTAAAGACAAACAGGCCGATCGCCGGTGCAAGGAGATTACGGCCATGACGGCCAGACTTCTGGTCGACATGGTATCGAAAAGGATGATGGTCCCATAAAATGTTCTCATGATGTTAGGGACGCAAATGTCGGCGTAGGATAAGGTGCTTGATGATTTCGATCATAATTCCGGTTCTTAACGAGGAAGCGGCTCTACCTGCTTTTCTGCAGCAAATTAAAGCCCTTGAAGGGGATTTCGAATTACTGATCTGCGATGGCGGCAGTACCGATAAGACCGTCGAGGTTGCGCGAGGCTATGACTTGGCAAACATCAACCTGGTAGAGACCCCGCGTGGCAGAGCCTGTCAGATGAATGCGGGCGCGCGCGCGGCTTCCGGCGATATCCTTCTATTCCTGCATGCGGATACGTATATCGGCGCCGATGCGCTTACATCCATCGAATCGGCCATGCGCGAGGATGCGGTTGCCGGCGGCCGCTTTAAGGTAAAATTAGATAATCCGGCCGCACCTTACAGGATGATTGGGGCGCTGATAAATGTTCGGGACGGTATCTTCGGCGGATTTACCGGCGACCAGGCGATATTCGTGAGAAAATCAGTATTTGAAAAGATGGGCGGCTTCAAAGAGATTGAGCTTTGCGAAGACATCGATCTAGCGGTACGATTAAAAGATGCCGGTAAAGTAATCAGATTGCCGCTTTACGTTATAACAGCGGCGCGTCGCTGGGAGAAAAAAGGGCTGGCCAGGACAATTCTTCTGATGTGGCTCATACGATTGCTTTTCTATGCGCGCGTCTCCCCAAAGAAGCTGGCCGCGATATATGCAGATGTCCGGTAACTGTTGCCTGATAGCTAATAGAAAAAGCTTAAAAGGCAGACGTTTGGCAGATGTTTAAAAGATAGAGGGTCGATGAATTGATCGGCGTAATAACCGGCTCCGGTCTGTATAAGCTGAAGGACCTCGAGCTGAAAGAAGAAAAAACCATCACTACACCGTTTGGGGAGGCCGAAGTAAGCCTGGGCTCAATCGATGGTAAAGACGTCGCGTTTATCGCCCGTCATGGCAGAAACCACGAGCTTCTACCGAATATGATAAACTACCGGGCGAACATATTCGCTTTAAAGGAAACCGGCGTGTGTGCAATTATCGCGACATCGGTGATGGGTGTGGTGGATAGGCTTCTGGGACTCGGGCGGGTGATTTTATTCGATGACCTTTACTTTCCTGAAAACCGCCTGCCCAACGGGGAGATTTGCACGATGTTTACCGCACCGGGCGGACCGGAGCGGGCGCACTACATATTCTCGTCCCCCTTCTCATCATATATTCGGGGGCTAGCTGCAAAAGCGGCCGCCGATCTAAATATCAACCATTTAGACGGCGGCACCTACGGTCACGTGAACGGGCCCAGGTTTAACTCAAAAGCGGAGATACGCTCCCTGCAATCCGCCAGGGTGACAGCGATAAGCCAGACCTGTGGACCCGAAGCGGTGCTCTCGGGTGAGCTTGAAATCCCATATCAGTTAATAGGCTTTGGGGTAGACTACGCCAACGGGGTAAGCCCCAAGCCGACCCCGATCGAGGTGCTCGATAGCAACCTTTCCCTTGCGGCAACCGTGCTTCCCAAGCTCATTAAACACACGATTCAATCCCTAAACCTGGATGAAATCGGCTTCGACGGTATCCTGTACAAATTTGAGTAGGCCCCTCACCACGTAAGGCGTCGGCTTTTGCCGATAAATTGAATTACCGGGTAAAGCATCGTTTAATATTAAATCCGGTGATATAGTGAGTATTGAAGTTAGTATTGAGACACCTGGAGGAGGTGGATATGAATCATAATCTTGCCGGCCCTTTACGCCGGAGCATGGCGTTCTTGCTTGACGGTCTGCTGGTTCTAGCCATCCTGTGGCTGGTGTACCTGCGTCCGAACGTGTTTCCCGGGTTGATAGATACGCGGGTGCTCGGCGTAATCATTCTCTTCGTCGGCTACGAGGCCCTAACACTTTATTACTTCGGGGCAACGCTCGGGAAACTTGCACTGGGCATCAGAATTGTCGACCGTACCACATTCGAGAGGCCGTCGCTGTTGAAGTGCTTTATAAGGCCGTTGGCAAAACTCTCGTTTGGGATATGGATTATAAACAGCGTATTTTTCGGCTTCCTGGCTTTCGCGTATACCCTGGTCGATTTTTTCAGGATGCTGACCGACGAGGACTACCAATCGGTTCACGATATCGTCGCGGGGACGTTCGCATTGCGATCGAATCAGCAGGTGGCAGAATCCGGCGTCAGGCAGGAGGCATAGCACTCGACTTGCCAAACAGACATTAGTTGGCGGGTAACGCCACGACTTTGGTTCGTTGCGTCGTGGTTTTATACGGGGTGCAGGTTAAGAGGGTAAGCTGCTCGTGGTCTGTTTTCTCATAGAGTTTTGGGTCGTCTGCGGGGAGCGATGTCCGGCTCTCGACAACGTAATGGTATTCTTTCCCCCGGTTGGCGACGTAAATGTCGTCGCCTTTCTTAAGTTCATATAAAAGCCCGAAGGTCGTTTGCGGAACCCATTTTGCCGGGTCATAGTTATGACCTGCGATAATGCAATTCTTGCCTTCCCCCGGAAAGCCGCTATCGGCAACATGCGATACACCCCTGCGCAAGAAATCTTTTGTTACTGCCGGCATTACCGGCGAATCGACTCTAATTTTCGGGATAACGATCCAAAAATGCCCACGCTCGAGCACAATAGGGTTTATCTTGGGCTCCGGGGCGATAGTCGCATAGATTTTTGGCAGGTAAAGAGATATAAGCAACGCCATGCCCGCAAAGAGGACAATACCTCCCACTACTTTTTGGGTAGTACCGATAGTACCGTATCTCTTTTTCGGATTCGACTTAGCCGTACTTTTTTTCTTCTGCCCTGCCATAAAAACAGTATATTGTTGCGGGCGGTCAATTACAATGCGAGATAGGTCAAATATACAGTAAGGCTCCAATCCTCGTGAGGATTTTCACAATAACGCACCGCAATATGTTAAAGAGCCTTGATAAGATATCTGCCAACGTATACAATTGGCCTACAAGGATTAGGGATGCGATAGAAGTTTTAGTACTGAATCCTTAGGAGGCGATTTAATGAACGTTTTAAGCCATCAAATTTCTTTAGGTTCCGGAGGCAAGGCCAAGGGATCTAAGAAGATGGTGATCGCTATCGTTGCGTCTGTAGCGGTAGTTGCTGCAATAGCGATAGCTGTAGTGGGCTCTCGTGTAATTGAGAGCCGGCGTGATGCTGAATTCAAGAAATCTTACGATAGCGGCATGAGTGCTTTCCAGACTGGAAATATCCCCGATGCCGTATTGCGGCTGCAAAAAGCGGTATCACTTAATCCGAACGACAGCAAGGCACACCTTAGCCTGGCTCAAGGGTATTCCTCTGTCGGAAAGATTAAGGATGCCGAGAACGAGTACGTGGCAAGCCTTAAGCTCAACGCGAATCAACCTGAAGCGCAGTATAATCTCGGAGTTATCTATAAGAGCAGGCGTGAGTTCGATAAGGCGCTTGACCACTTACAAAAAGCAAAAGCGCTCAATAAAAGCCTCTATCCAGCGGATATAATGATAGCTTATGTCTATCGCGAGATGGGCAAACCGGAGAAGGCCGTTACTATCCTGTCCGGGCTTATTAAAGCCCAACCTTTCGGCGCCAATATTGGTGATCTACATGCCGAGCTTGGGCTGGCCTATCAGGCTCAGGGGAAGACAGCCTTAGCTACAGCGGAATGGCAGGAGGCTTTGAAACTCGACAAAGACAACGCAAAGGCTAAGAAGTTTTTAGGCAGTAAATAGTCGCAACGCATTGAGTTACGATAACCACATATGCGTATAATGCTGCGCTAATTTCTACCCAAAATAAAAACCGATCCGTCTGCTTACGCAACGATTCCAAAATTCGTTAAAAAACCATCAATATTTCTTAAAAAGCTCTTGTCTAGTATATACTAGTATATATATAATAATATATAAGGGGGTATAGTAATGTCGGTGAAACACGGGTTATTGGGTCTGCTTGCCAAGCAACCTCAGAACGGTTATGAGCTAAAGAATTCATTCGATGAGATAGCCGGTGGTTTTTGGGACGTAAACTTCGGCCAAATATATACCACTATAGATAGACTGATAAAAGATGGGCTAGCAGTAAGTGTTAGTGAAGGCGATGAGGGAGCAGAGCGAAGGGTCTACCAAATTACGCCAAAGGGTGTAAAGGAATTCAAAGATTGGCTTGTTAAGCCCATGGTCAAAGTAAGACCGCTTCGAGACGAGATATTCGTTAAGCTTGCCTTCATGGACCCACTTGATAAGGAAGCGATGTTACAGCTGCTTGCGGAACAGCGGCAGATGTACCTGGCTAAGATGGCCGAGCTGACCCGCAAGAAGTACCTCCTCTCGCGGCAGGCGGCCAACCGGGATATTTTAATGACCGACCTATTGCTTGATGCCGCCCTGTTCCATGCAGATGCGGATATTAAATGGTTTGAACACTGTGAAGCTAAGATTCGTGATTTCAGCGAGAACGAAGATGATGAAGAACGCGATTGATATAAGCAAGTAAACGATGCGGATACTTAAAGCGGTCGTTTAGACCACAATCTGGGGGGATTGGGAGCTATGAAGTACAAGGTCGAGGTAAGGGATGTCGCAAAAGTCTACAAGAGGGGAAAGACCGAGTTCAGAGCGCTCGACGGTATCTCACTTATGATAAAGGGGGGTGAGTTTCTCTCTATCATGGGTCCGAGCGGTTCCGGCAAAAGCACCTTGCTACACCTTCTGGGCGCGCTCGATAAGCCGACTTCAGGAGATGTGTTGATCGACGATATCTCATTGTCATCGCTCTCAGATGATGATTTAAGCCAGATCCGTAGAGAGAAAGTGGGCTTTATCTTCCAACAATTCAACCTGCTACCGACGTTAACCGCTTGCGAGAACGTACTGCTACCCCTTAAAATAGCCGGCCAGAATACGCCGGAAGCGCGTAGTTTTGCCAACGAGGTCATCAAGGCGGTAGGGCTCGCCAAATGGTGCGATCACCTCCCCGAAGAATTATCCGGCGGTCAGATGCAGCGCGTCGGCATCGCAAGGGCGCTCGTTATTAAACCCGCTCTTATCCTTGCCGACGAACCGACCGGAAACCTCGATTCAAAGACCGGTGAAGAGATATTAAATCTCCTCAAAGATTGCCAGGAACGGTTTAATCAAACCATCGTGATGGTCACCCACGACGCCAAAGCCGCCGCATACGGCGGACGTATCGTCCGGCTAAAAGACGGCCGGGTCGATGAGGAAATGGAGGTCTCCGGTGTTAACCTTATTTCGAACCTTTAACCTTCGCTACCTCAGTAAGCACAAGTTACGTACCGCCACGATCATCTTCGGGGTCTCACTCGGCATCATAATGGTCGTAGCGACAATGCTCGTCAATCAGAGCATCCTGCGATCCTATCGCTCGCTGATCGACACCGCGGCCGGCAAAACCGGCCTTCAAGTTATGCCGAACACGCGGAGTGGTCTTCCCGCCTCCATGGTAGACGAAGTTGCGTCGGTGAAGGGTATAAAGGCGGCGGTGCCGCTTGTCATTAGCGACACCTTGGTATCCGTTAAGGATAAGCCCGACGGTGGCCTTTTGGTCTACGGTATCGACCCGAAAAAAGATACCGCTGCCAGGGACTATACGTTCACAAAGGGCAGGCAGATCAAGGCCGGCGAGACAAGTAGTATCGTTATAACCAAAACATGGGCAGACGAGAACAAGCTAGCGCTTGGTGATAGGATTGGTCTGGTGGGCGTAAACGGCATAGAAAAGCTTACGATTGTCGGACTTCTCGCCGAGACAGGGCCGGGACACACAAACGCGGGACAGTTTGCAGTCATGGATATCACTGCCGCCCGGTATACATTCAACCGCACGGGAAAAGTCGACCAGGTCGACCTCATACTTAAAGCTGACGAAAAACCCGAAACCGTCCAGCGACGCGTTAAGGCTCTACTCAACGGGCGGGCCGAGGTCGAGATACCCTCGGCCAGGGGTGGCGACGTGCAAAAGTCCCTTGATTCCATGGCGTATATGTTAAACCTTGCAGCCATGCTGGCCCTCTTCGTCGGCACATTTCTGATATTCAATAATCTCGAGATCAGCGTTGAGGAGCGTCGCTTCGGCATTAGCACGCTTCGTGCGCTTGGTCTTGGACGGCGCAAGATATTCAGCCTGGTGATTGCGGAGGCTATAATGCTGGGCTTTATCGGTTCGCTTTTTGGCACCATCGTGGGCGCAGGGTTGGCGCGCGTCATGTCGGGGGGCCTTACCGGATATATCCTCACCATGGAAAAAATTCGTGCTACCGATTTTGGGCTGACCCCACAAATCCTTGCCATGGGCCTGCTTATGGGGCCACTCGTTTCAGCGCTTGCAGCGATAGGCCCGGCGACGCGGATGCTCAACGTGGCGCCGCTTGAGGCGCTCAAGCCCTTTGAGACCGCGTGGCGACCCGCCAGCAGCACCTGGAAGCTTATTGTAAGCGCACTCGTGTTTTTCACCGGCATCGGAATAATTATTGCGGTTGTTGCTTTGCCGAGCATGTCCGAGGGCTTTGCCAGGGACCCCAACCAGCTACGTAATCTCTCAATGGTCAGCATCTTTCTCTCATTCTTAGGAAGCGTTCTTCTTATGCCGCACTTACTGTCGAGTTCAATCGGACGTGGCTCCGTGCACTCGTTTGTATTGCGAACCGCGCTCGATAACCTCCGCCGTGTCCCCGGTCGCACCTCGGCAACCGTAACCGGTATGATGATCGCATTAACCATGATGATCGGCATGAGCGCTCTAGTCACCAGCATGACGCGATTACTAGACGACGAATTCAACAAAATGCTCGGCTGGGATATTTTGGTTCAGACCACGTTCTTTAACGGCTCGGCTAATGTTCCGATGACCGAAAATTTCGGTAAAAAACTGGCTACCGTCAAGGGGATAAAAGCCATGACGACATTCACTACTGGCTATCTTAAAATAAATGATAACAACGTAATGCTTCACGTCCTCGATATGAACACGTATTTTGACGTAAACGATTTAATTCCCCAGGACGGTAAGCACGAGCAAATGGTGCGCGACCTCAAAAAAAGAGGAACGATCGTCGTGTCGACGATGCTCGCCAAGAAGTTTGGCTATAAAAAGGGAGACATCGTAACGCTCAACACGCCTTCCGGCAAAAAACCCTTCAAGATAACCGCCTTAATAAACTACTTCTCTCAAGAGCCCGGCATACTCATAGTTGGCAGGGGCGATTATAAGGAGTATTGGAAGGACGATGCTGTTGACGGCTTTGAAATGAAGCTTGAGAAAGGCCAGAGCATCGCCGCAACCAGCAAAGCTATAAAGGATCGCTGGGGGAAGAGCCATGGAATACAGGTCCGTGAAGGCGCCGAGTTTAAAAAACAGATATCTGGCATGATAAGCCAGGCGTTTTCTCTTAACAACCTGCTCGTATATATCGCCTTGATCGTTGCTGCGTTCGGGATTATCAACTCCTCGCTAATCTCGATCCTGCAGCGCTCCCGCGAGTTGAGCACGCTCAGGGCATTGGGCGCACGCCGGAGGCAAATTAAGAACATCATCCGTAACGAAGGGCTAATTATGGGCGGTGTCTTGGGTGCTCTTCTCGGCGTCGGTCTGGGTAAGTCGCTCATACTCGTAAGTGCTAACACCTACGACCTTCCCCTCGCTTTTTACGTTCCCTGGCCCGCGATCCTCATCGGTTTTGCCGTAGCGATCGGCTTTACCGGAATTGGCTCGGCAATCCCGTCGAAGGCCGCCTTGAAGCGCGAGATAGTCGAAGGTCTCTCGTACGAATAAGCATAAATACATCCGCTCTAGATGAATTGTGGCACGCTATACAAACTAGCGTGCCGTTGCTGTTCCTCGCATTCTCAAAATGGCCTATCGAAGACAAACCACCTACCATTATTATTATCACATTCTTAGCTCGGAAGGTGTAGGGCTGACATTTTTTCCGCTGTAGCGAGCGCTATAACTAGATGTTTCAAAATAATTTATTTTCACTTCGCCCGTAACGATAGGAGGTTCCCTTCGTTATATTAGTTAGAGATTCCGGCTAGATCGATAGCTAAGCTTGCTAGCGGATAGTCGGTAAACAGATTACGGAAGGAGGGAGATGCTATGTTTTCTAAGGGAGCCAGAATATTACTCGCAGTTGTTCTAGGTTGCTTCATGTTTGTTGGGCTTGCGGTTGCCAGTCCGAGCCATGGCAATGGTGATATTAAAACGAGTTGCAGCAAAGGCAAAGCTAAGAAGGCAAAGTTCGGTTCGGTTGTGGGCAAAACGATTCTCGACATCGCGTGCGAGACATCGGTAACAACAACCTCGCCGGTAACCTCAACAGATACATCGTCGTCGATATCGACGACGCCGACTATTGGGGCCACCGATACTCCAACCACAACAATTACGGCATCCGGTACGCCGCTTGCCCATGTGCATTTGCGCTTGATGACCAAGAAGGGCAAAAAGCTAAAGGCTACTGACAGGGCTGCCCAGTCAAACAAGAAGGGTGACTTCATCTTTAAGAACGTCAAACCCGGTACTTACTTTCTAAAGATTTGGGCGAAGAACTATGTTCCTGTCGATTCAAACCTTACCACTGTAACGGTTACTGCGGGTAATACTGTCACAATCCCGGATATCCATTTTACATGCAAGACCAAAAAATAGCCTCCCACCGCTTTTCTCTCCGTAATGCTCCCCAACAGAGGCGACCATCCCAGCCGCTAATCGTTCTACACAGCTCTATCGGTTCTATCGATAAACTCAAAGATTTCGTCTTCGGCGAGGAGTCAAGCGCAATCATTTGGGTGCAAGAGGTAATCGAACTCAACGTCAATCAGATAGATTTAGATTACCTAAGCGGTCAAAACAGGGGTTATAGAGCCCCTTAAACAGCTTCTCAAAGAGCTGAGGCTCGAAGAAGAGGACGAAGACGAGCTTGAATAGAGCAAGCGGTTTAACTATTCTTAAGGTATGGATATACTGATGTTTTCTACGCGATGCTCGAAACGATTATCTCAACGAAAGCTACGCCTGTTGTTTGTTATGATTCTTACGCTCTGCGCTGTTATTTTTACCGGCTGCAGTGGTAAAACTGAAACAACGGGCGTAACCGCAACAGCCGAGAGAACAACGCTCTCAACGACAGTCGGGATTACATCGACAACGGCGGCGAGCACTATGAAACTGACATCAAGCGCATTTCATAACAATAGCGCCATCCCGGTCAAATACGCCAACACCGGCGTACCGGGCGGTCAAAACATCTCAATACCCCTTGGGTGGCAAGATGCCCCTGCGGGCACAAAATCCTTTGCTATCTCAATAATCGATACGAGCGCAAACAACTGGGTCCACTGGATGGTAATCAATATCCCGGCTGCCACGACATCGCTCCCCGAAGGCGCTTCTGGCAAGAAGATGCCGGCAGGGTCAAAAGAACTTACCAACACGTTTGGCACCCCCGGCTACGGCGGCCCCCAACCCCCACCCGGCTCCGGCCCACATAATTACGTTACCACAATCTATGCCCTGAACGTCGATACGGCATCGATGTCCGAACAACCGGCCGCGGACCGATTTGAGCAAGCCTTGGATGGAAAAGTTCTCGCCAAAACCAGCCTCACCGGTATGTTTTCGCAGTAATAAAAAACTTGACCAATTCTGCATATCCTAGAGAAGATAGAACTGTCTGGGCGGGGAACCTACTTTTGCCCGAGCTGTCAGCACTAAAATTTCTGTAAAACTGCTAAAAACCTATGCAAAAGAAAAAAGCGGGGAATGAACCCGCTTTTATAAGTGCTTTACGTTATTGGATCCTCTGCTCTGCAAAATCGCCGATAAACGGGAGCTTGTACTCTTCGCCTGAAAATGACTTGATAAGAAGGATGATCCATGCGACCAGGCCGCCGATAGAGATAGCCGCGCCAAGCACGAGGTCTATGAGCCATCCGAGAACCGGAATATGGCCAAGGATAGCCGCGATGATGGAATAAGCTACCCATGCGACGAATAGCGCCACCGCAAAGGCTACCGATTGCCATGCGTGGAACTTGACATACCGGTTGTCTTTCTCAATTACAATAAAAACGATTCCACCTATGATGCCAAACAAATACGCTAAGAAAGCCGCCAATTTAGGATCGAGACCGGTGCTCGAACTCGCTGCTGTGTTTTGCTCCTCACTCATTCTTGTTACCCCCTGTTCTGTACTATTCTGCCTGTTTTCTGCTTACTAGCTGCAAAGCCTGGTTCGTACTTACTATTAGCTGTTAGTTCTCTAAGAACCAGGTTTTACCTTTAAAGATTTGAACTTTTTTACAACAACTTTTTTCGTATCGGTAACACTGAATACGAACTTAAACGCCAGATTTAGATTTAGTAAGCAAAAAGATTAAAATTACCAAGGTAAAGCGGGTAGCATTGGCGACCTTCCAGAGATTTAGACCTAGTAAACAAAAAGATTAACGTTACGCCGCAAACTCGGTTAATCTGCGTAGTTCATCAACCAGCGCCTGGCAGAAATCCTCCAAGTCTTGGGGGCCGCGCCCGGTAACCAGGTTCCCATCGATTACGACCGGCTCGTCAAAATACCTCGCCCCCGCGTTTTCGAGGTCCACTCTAATTGACGGGGAGCCGGTAACGTTTTTATCCTTTAGAACGTCAAGATTGATTAGTACCAGCGCACCATGATCGATAGCACCGATGATTTTGCCCGAATTATACATATCGAGGATAAGCATCAGCGCATCTTCGTCCATCCTGGTCGTATCCGACGAGTGCCCGTCGAAGATCACAACCCCATCAAAGTTGTACGAACGCGCCTCTTCATAGCTGACCTCAACCTCAACCTCAGTTTTGTGGTCTGCGTCGGAGAGCTTCTGCCCTGCGGTCTCTCCCACGGTGCCGATCAACGCGCCCTCCTTGGAGAGGCAGCTATGTAAGCCGTTGAACTCGTTTGCGTCAAAATGGTCCGAAAGGATAAGCGCTACTTCTTTTTCTGAAATCGCCATGTAAATCTCCTCCTTTATTACCTGGTTTTTACCCCCCACACAATGGCGGAAACAATTTTCTTGCAGATGGGCGCGCCGAAGTTTGCAGGTTTTATACCTGTTTATCGCGGGTAAACTTTGCTTGTCTTTGTTTAACACATTGGAGGGATACCTTATGCAGGCAAGAGGAAAGACCATTGCTATTCTCCTACCGAACCACTTCAATGCAAATCTTTTTAACTCATTAAGGGATTGCATTGTCGGGGCGGGCGGGAAGATTTTAGTCGTAGGCTTTAAGCAGGATGAGCCTCTGACTGACAGCACGCGCAAAGAAGTGCTGACGATAGACATCGCGACGGAAAACCTGCGCCTGGGCGACTACGATGCCCTTATCATCCTGGACAGTTCGACACCCGAGGAAATGATCGCCAGCAGAAAGAACCTGGGGCTGATTTCAAAATCATACGAGCATCAAAAAGTGCTGGGTGCGGTGGACAGGGGCGTTGAGCTGCTGGTGGCGGCTCTCGGGCCCCTGATGAGTGACCGTGAAGTAACCGGTCCGCCCGAATCAAGAATAGACCTTGAGAGCACCGGCGCCAACTTTGTTGACCAGGGCGTAGTTGTCGATAAGTACTTGATTACGGCGAGAACCGTTAACGATGCGCAGAGGTTTTGCCGGGTGCTATTGGATGTAGTGCAATCTATCGGAGGACTTGCGGCTTAAACAATTTTTCTTGCAGTCTCATCGTTCATGATGATGCGCGTAAGTACCCTGACAATGTTCTGGTCAAGCGTGGTCGTGCTGTCGTGCCCGAGCTCTTTAAGAGCCTCTTCCACTGTAAAGGCTTTCTTATACGGTCGCTCGGAAACCATTACCTCAAACGAATCCGCGACCGCTATAATCCTTGCGTAAAGAGGGATCTCACCGTCTTTTAAACCATAAGGATACCCGCTTCCGTCCAAGCGTTCATGATGGTAGAGAACGGCCTGGGCAATGGGGTTGAGCCCGGTTTTTGATACCATGCGTTCCCCAATAATCGGGTGAAGCTTAAGTTCCTGCAACTCTCTGCCGGTGAGCGGCTCCGTCTTCTTCAGGATGAGTTCCGAAATAGCCACCTTGCCTATGTCATGCAGGTGTCCGGCAATCCTGAGGTGATCGATTTGCGCCGGTGGTAATCCGAGTTCATGGCCGATAAGGCCGGCAATGGCAGCTACGCGCTCCGAGTGCCCCTGCTGGCTGCTCTCTTCCCCTTCAAGCTTTTTTACAAGAGCATGCAGTATAGCCCCGTAATGGGATTCCTCTGACTCACGACCGCCGCTGTCCTTATTATGGTTAACCATGGCTTCATCGTTATTCATGCATTTCCTCTAATGGGATTGTCGAAGACTAAGTTAAAAGATACCCGTTGCTTAAGGTATCCCCATAGTTATCGGCAGCCGGCAAAGCCCGCTTAGAGGATATAATGAAAGAGTTAATAACCGTAAAAAATATCCTCATAGTTATTTATCGGCAGCGGGCAAAGCCCGCTTAGGGCATTATAGGGGAAAATAGGGAGTACGGCTATAAAACCCGTGTTTTGATATAAAGAGGAACGATTGGGCAATAATAGTTGTAGGTATGCTTATCTACCGTTTGTTTGGGGAGGTGTTCTCGTTTGTTATTGCTGGGAGTATCGATGGCGACATGGGCGATCGTTCTGGTTACCCTATTATTTGCAGTCCTGTGGGTACAGGTTCTAATTCTGCATTATCGGGGCGCATTCCACCTTGTCTGGATGTGGGAGCCGGTCGTCTACTTGCCGGTTTTAGTTGTAATGGGGATAATCGCCATTTTTGTTCACGGGGTATTCCTGGAAGTTTACGGTGTTGCTTTAATGCTATCGCTGCTGATGGGTCTCTCCGGGCTCGTGTTTCATATTCAAGGGATTGTGCACGAGGTTGGCGGCTGGAACCTTGATAATATTATGGTCGGCCCGCCCCCGATGTTTCCTTTGAGCCTATCTTTGATTAGCACCATCGGTATTATCGCGGCCCTTTTTGGGAGGTAGTAATGTCTGCTGAGTCGTATCCCGATTATAATGTGCTCGACCGTATGGAATTCTGGGACGATCATACCAGGCAGATCGTCGAGAGCAGGCTGTCGTCGGTGCCGCAGCCCGCCTTCTTTACAAAAGAGGAGGCGGCAACCCTGAGGGCGGCTGTTTTAAGATTATTGCCCCAGCAAAGAGAGACCCCTATCCCCGTGATGCCGTTCATCGACGAGAAGTTGGCGAAGAATCGGACGGACGGGACGCAGTACGTAGATATGCCTCCGATGCAAGAATTATGGAGGATGTTCATCCGTTCCCTTGATGAGGAAGCCGCGCATACCTATAATAAGCAAAACTTTGCAGGGCTCGACGGTGAGGCGCAGGATACGGTGCTACGGGCGCTGGAGAAAGGTGAATCTCGATCATCGACCTGGGGCCGGGTGCCGGCAAAGAGATCGTTTCAGCAGATAATAAGCATTGCAGCCATGTTTTATTACGCCCACCCGGAGGCCTGGAATGAGGTGGGCTGGGGCGGGCCCAAGCACCCCGAGAGATATGTCAGGATAGAATGCGGTCGCAAAGACCCCGAAGAGCCGGGGAGGGTTGGCGAAAACTGGCCGATAAACTACAACGACCTTGAGCCGTACTATGCCGAGGTCGAGAAGTTTAACCAGGTGTCGGGGCCGACATTTTTCCCCTGGGGCGCCTACCACGGGCCGTATCCTAAGCGAAGCCACTACAGGGCCTGCATGCATGAGACGTTTCGTCGTGGATGCGAGGCGCTTGGGATTCCCTCAACGGTTGGGCCGATGTTTATCTTATCGAGCGCCACAAAAGACCGGCCCGGCTGCACGTACCGCGGGTTCTGCAAGTTCGGCTGCATGCCGAAATCCAAATCAAGCACACTTGTTACCTATGTCCCGCACGCACTCAAATATGGTGCAAAGATAATCCCAAACGCTATGGTCGTGCGGTTAAATGTAGGCAAGGACGGGACCGTTAGAAGCGTGACTTACTTAAGTGAAGGCAATGAGCGAGAGCAGGAAGGGGATACGTTTATCGTTTCAGCTTACTCCATCGAAACCCCGAGATTGCTGCTTAACTCGAAATCGGAGCAGTTCCCCGAGGGAATCGCGAACTCCTCTGGGATGGTCGGAAAAAACCTGATGGTGCACTCCGCCGACTTTGTTATCGGCAAGTACGAGGAAATGATCAGGCAATACCGGGGCCCTCAAGGGCTTGCTCTTACCCAGGAATGGTACACAAGGAAGCCCGGCGATGGCTTTGTCAGGGGATATACCATCGAGACCGAGACCTTGCAGCCGATTGAGTTCTCACAGGCGCTGATAAAAGGGAAAGGGGTTTGGGGGCGGCAGCTTATCGAGGACATGCGAGACTATAATCACTATGTGAGCTTTGGAATTGTAGGCGAGTGCTTGCCCAGCGAAAACAGCACGGTTACCCTTACCGTGGAGGCGCTAGCCGCACGGACCGCCGATTATATCATCGATGCAAAACAGCGTTTTGAGCTGTAATCGACCATTTTTACCTTTTAACCTGCCTTTCTATCCGGTAATCCTGCACAAACTTTTTTATAAAGAACGGTTATTACCAAACCGATAGTTTATCCTAACTGGTCTTAATAAACACTAATTTCAATAAACGATATTAAATGATGTAAATAGCAATGCATGCAACCAACAGGTGATAAATATGGTAGCTAACCAGCTTGACCTACATAGCCTAACACCGAATGATAGCGTTATCGCTATCTTTTGCGTTGCCATAGCGCTCCTTGCCGTGATGGGTGTCCGGCATTTTAAAGACAATCATTATTTCAAATACTTTGCAGTAAGCTTTAGCTTCTTCTTTATTTCGACGGCGGCAAGTATTCTAAAATCGCTTGATCCGGGACCTTTAGGTTTGGTAGAAAATATAACCCTGATTTTTTCGGCTTTGCCGGTGGTCCTTGCCGCATTGAGATTTAGGAGGGCAGAGCCATAGCCGATATCATGCTTCTCTTTGAACTTGTGATAGTAGGTATGTGCGTGTTCGCCATAGCTCTGCTGTTCGGTAAAAGCGAACGCAGCAGTAATTTTCATGCTAAAAAAGCAATCGCCTCGGTAAGTTTGGCCCTGGGAATGCTGGCTGTTGTGAACTTCGTATCCGACAAAACGGAAGACCCTTTTGCTGTTTTAGCTGAGATATATGCAAGGGTTTTAATAGCTGTGCTCTGGTTTCTGCTCATTTACCATGCCGTTTATGCTGAGATAAAAGACACGATAAAACGAGGAGAAAAAGAACTGGCAGCTCTGAACGACGTGGCTATGGCAGTCGGTCAATCGATGGATCTGTCTCAGATATTACATGATGCACTTCTTGCTGTTGTTAAGATCGCTAATTTTGAAATAGGTTTCATTTACCTCCTTAATGAAGAAAAAAATATCCTCGAGCTGGCAGCTTCTCATGGTACTATCCCCGAGAATTTGGCCAGAAAGCTGGCCACCTTAAAACCGGGGCAGGAAGTCTGAGGAGTCGTTGTCAAGGAAGACCGGTCGGTCTGCCTGGAAGATCTTACAACAGATCCCATTGCCCAGGAATCAGAGGTTGTCGTTAGCCTTGGCATACACTCGGTTGCCGGCACCCCGTTGCGGTATGAAGGCAAAGTTATCGGGGCCATAACCGTTGGAAGCACAACAGCCAAGTATATAGATGCTAAAGACAGGCTTTTGATCGGTTATATGGCTAACCAGGTTGCGCTTGCTATTATCAAAGCGCAACTTTACAAGGAAGAGAAAGAGGCGAGGCTCAAGTTAAGCGCCCTTGAGAACATCTCCGAAGCCGGGCTCACCACGTTGAGCATCGATGGAATGCTGAATGAGATCGCGCAACGAATCGCGTCGAATATGAATGTGGATTGGTCGGGTATTATTCTTTTTGAAGACAAACATGGGATGATGATTGCCGAGCGTACCTCGAACGGTTGCAGCTCTATGAAGGGGAAAAGCATGAGCAACGGTTGCGGGGTTATCTATGACATTCTTGTAAAAGGTAAAACCAGGGTTCTAAAAAAGAACTCTTTAAATGACGTAAAGCAACACATCGAGTCCGAGATAAAATCAATTGCCATCGTACCCATTAACCTAAGGCAAGATAGGGCCTGTACGGTCGCTATTGGAAAGAAGACAGCGGGCTCCTTTACCGACAAGGAAATCCAATTACTTGAGCTGCTTAGCTCAAGAGCCGCATTTGCGCTTGAGAATGCCATATTGTTTAACAGGCTCGAGCAATCATACCTCGACA
>Ga0210015_1001745_pt1 | contig 21193 bp, 16 predicted proteins | sample CryGeymeta201522_FD_185471 | JGI IMG/M metagenome (GOLD analysis project Ga0210015, IMG submission 185471) | Groundwater microbial communities from Crystal Geyser aquifers in Utah, USA - Crystal Geyser metaG 2015-22 (SPAdes) (version 2) | ecosystem: Environmental > Aquatic > Deep subsurface >... | reverse complement strand
AGTTGATGGGTTGATAAGTGGATGAATTGATAGGAAATGTTTATAAATTATGAATCTGTGTTCCTTTAACCTATAAACTCATCAACCTATCAACCTATCAACTTATGTGTTCTCCGTGGTGAATTGCTTTACCTGAGTAGTTACGATTGATCAAAATATGGAGCAAGCCAACCGTGTTGGCGTTGTTTGGAGAACCGCTATCACGGATGCCTTGGTCCAAATATGGAGCGAACCAACCGTATATGTAAACAAATTTATTGGTTTGCATATATTGAAATTGATATTGCGACCAGAACGGCTTATTTTTCGTTGCCGGATTTTGACTTGTCATTTATGTGGCAATAAATTGCAAAAAGACCATATAGCATTAAATAAAAAATTGCTTAGCAGAAATATTAATAAGTATTTCTGTCTTAACTGCACCGCAGATTATTTAGAAAGTACAGTCGATGATTTACTGGTTAAGATAGAGGAGTTTAAGGAGCAAGGCTGTATATTGTTTAAGTGATTGACTTGTGAAGGCACAAGGAAAGACAGTGGACAGTTACTTTCACTCTAACATCTTTAACTGCCTGAACGGTTACAAATCTTGTTATCCTGTTCATCCTGTCAAAAAATTTTCAAATGGAGTCTTAATTAAATGATTGAACAAGAAAAAGAAATAAGTGAAGCTGCTCTTGATGCTATGGATAAATTTGAAGATCAACCCTTGGACGATAAAGAAGAAGAGATTGGGGATGCCTCTGAATATCTAGATGAGCTTGCAGAAGAGGGGACAGAACCAGGGACGGAAGATGATCTGACAGCTGAAGAGGCATTATACAAAAAGGAATTTAGATATGACGAAGAACAGCTCAAGGAAAAGCCTCCTGAAAAAAAGGCAGCAAAACCTGTCCAAGAACCAAAACCAATAGAAAAGCCACCAAACCCTATCTTGCAACTGCTTAAAAATAAAATGTTATGGTTAATCATAATCATAACATTAGGCGGGATTGCTATTTTTTCATTTGAGCCATTTTATAGCCATATCTATTCTCCGCAGCAGTGCGTAAAAAAGGGTATTGGACTGATTAAAGAAAAGGATTTTTTTAAGGCAGAAGAGGTTTTGAAAGAGGCAGTAAAACACTTTCGGATAGAGAAAAATGTTGTAGATAGCTACAATCAATTTGGAACGGCATATCTTAAAATTGGAGCATATAAATGGGCTGAAGAAAAGTTTGAACAGGCAATTAAGCTGGACCCGCATAATATTATTGCTGAAAATGGGATTATTTATCTTATGATTAAGGATGGTGATCCTTATAAGGCTGAAAGAAGGTTGAAGAGATTGATCAGAAGATATGCAGGACACTTGCCAGCATGGATTAATCTGGCAAGGGTTCTTCTTAAGACAAATCGTCCCAAGGGGGCAGTGGAAATTCTTGATTATTGCCTTAAAATTGATCAAAAAAATATAGATGCACTTGGGCTTTATATTCAAGCATTGGTTAGGGTTAAGGATTATTCAAAGGCATTAAATATCCATAAGGTTGTAAGCAGGAATACTCGCGGCAAGGTGGTTTGTTCTCCAATAGCCTTAACCGAGGTCGGGATATATTATATGGAGCATGGCCGGTCAGATGTGGCAGCCGAATTGTTTAAGGAGATTATCAGCCATTACCCTGAAACAGTCGCAGAGGCAAGATACCATTATGCTCAAATTTTAGATAACAAAAAGAATTGGAAGGCAGCCCTTAATCATCTCAAGATAACAGCCATGAATGCTCCAAATATGGATAAGGCACATAATCTGGCAGGGGAAATATATGAAAGAGAGGGATTTTATGATAAGGCGTTATCCAAATTTCAACGGGCAGTAACGGTTAATCCCAACAATGCAACGGCTCATCATCATTTGGCAGATATATACTTTTATCAATTAAAGGATCAGAGAAAGGCAATTGAATACTATCTTAAGGCAAGAAATAATGGAATAGATACAGATGAGATGAGATACAATATAGGGGTATGTGACTATAATTCTGGCAGATACTTTGATGCTATTGAAGAATGGAAAAAGGTTTTGAGCAGATTGCCGGATTTTGTGGTTGAGGTTAATATCAGTCAGGCAGAGATTATGCTTCATCAGACAGCGAGAATTATCCCTGAATGTGAGGCTGCAATAACAGAACATAAAAATGCCATCTTAAAGGGGATAAAAGAAGAGGAAAAAAGGGAGAGGTATCTTGCCTTAAGCAAATATACAAATAATCTGGCAGCTTTAGCCGAGATGAGCGGCAGGGAGACTTCTGCGGAATATTGGCAGGCACTTGAATATGCGGCAAAGGGTGGCGGAGAGTGCAGTGCTGCTTATCGCAACATGAAAAGGAAGTTAAAAAAGGTTAGCTTAATGACCATGGGTGAGGGATTGTGCAAAATAGATGAAGAGTATGGGTATTCCATTGCCAAGAAGGAAAAAAAGAGATTGGAGATGGAAGTCCTACAGAAATTCTACGAGGAAAAGGAACGAAAAGAAATGGAGAAGGAATATAAGGCATGGCAATATGAGGCACAACATCCGAAGAAAGAAGGTCATGGTCATGGTGGTGGTGAAGGCGGTGAACATGGTGGCGGACATTAGGTTTCTGTAGGGGCAATCCTGCCACAGGGGAGGAAGGGAGAAGAAGGAAATGAATATCCAGGTACGGCTTGATAAAATAATTTATGGCGGCAGGGTGCTTGGTAGATACAATGGTAAGGTTGTTTTTGTTGATGCTGATGGACTTGAAGGGGAATTGGTTGATATTCAGATTGTTGAAGAGAAAAAGGATTACATTGTCGGAAAAATCTTAAATATACAAGAATCATCCCCTCAAAGGGTATCCTCGAAGTGCAAATATGAACAACTTTGTGGTGGATGTCAATGGCAGCATATTGATTATTCAGCTCAGCTACGGTTCAAAGAGCAGATTCTTCGGGAACAATTGATAAGGATCGGCGGATTTAAGCAGCCTCATATCATGCCTATTATTGGCATGGAAAATCCATGGGGATATCGAAGCCGAAGCCGATTTATCCTTAAAACCGTGCCTAAGGGCTTTTCATTAGGTTTTTATCAGGCAGGAACCAGAGCCGTTATTGATATAGATTATTGCCATCTCCTGTCTCAAGAGATGAATGAGGGTTATGCAGCGGTAAGAACCGTAATTGCAGCCAAGTTTGACAAATTTCATGCGTATTGTGCTGTAGAAATAAAATCGTTTGGGGATGGTGTGCTGGTCTTTTTTGTAACCTCACCTAAATTTCAGTTGTCGCTTTCTGAGGCAGCACAAGAGCTTCAGGGTATTCCTGTAATTAAGGGTGTCCATCAATTGGTGGTTGATGAAAATCAGGCATCTATTCTAAAAACCTATTTTGGACCGGCAATATCTACCTATTCCCTTGAAGGGCTTAGCTTTCAGGTACAACCAACCTCATTTTTTCAAATAAACCTTAATCAGGCACAAAGGCTATTTTCTAATGCGTTACAACTGCTTTTGCCTCAAAAAAACCAGCGGATACTTGATGGACATTGTGGGGTAGGGGTATTGAGCCTGCTTGCTGCAAGAGAGGCAAGGAATGTAGTTGGGGTTGATGTGGTAATATCTTCTATCAGTGATGCTGAAAAGAATAGCCGAAATAATGGCATTAAAAATGTTCGCTTCTTGTGCCATGACCTGAAACAAGCTGTTAGCAGGATAACAACCCCTCAATTTGATTCAGTTATCCTTAATCCACCACGAGATGGTGTAGAAAAATATACCTTGCATTGGTTACTTGAGACAAAGCCTGCAAGGATTGTTTATATCTCCTGTAATCCCACAACCCTTAGCCGAGACATGAAAATTCTTCATCAAGGTGGTTATTCCCTGACCGTAGTTCAGCCTGTGGACATGTTTCCTCAAACATACCATGTGGAGAGTATTGCATTATTGGAGCTGGAGTAAGGGATGGGGCAATTGTCAAAAATTTCACTTGACTTGATTAGTCTTATATGTTAAAATTATATAACTACTCAGGTAAAGTAATTCACCACGGAGAACACATAAGTTGATAGGTTGATGAGTTTATAGGTTAAAGGAACACAGATTCATAATTCATAAACATTTCCTATCAATTCATCCACTTATCAACCCATCAACTATTCAACTTATCAACTTTTTGTGTCTTCGTGCCTTTGTGGTGAGTAGTTACAAAATTATATAATTCTTAATTATACAAGGGAGGAAAAATCAATGGAAAATCTTAAACCAATTAATATCCTTTTAATGGAGGATAATGAGGATGATATTCTTATTATCCAGCGGGCATTTAAGAAAACTAAGGTAACAAATGAACTTTATATTGTTCGGAATGGGCAGGATGGATTGGATTTCATCTTGCACGAGGGTATTTATAGTCAAGATAAACATTCTACGCCAGGGCTTATCCTTTTGGATATTAATATGCCATTGATGAACGGTTTCCAAGTGTTGGAAAAGATTAAGGCACATCCCATCTACAAGGCTATTCCGGTTATTATGCTTACTGTATCAGAAAGAGATGAAGATATCATTAAATCTTATCAGGGTGGTGCCACATCATATATTACTAAGCCAATGAATTTTGAAGATTTTGTCAAGGTGTTGGAACAGTTTGAAATCTACTGGTCACTGGTCTCGAAAATACCAGAGGTGAGGGGGTAGGGGAGATATACTGAAGGTAAGAGTATTAATCCGACACTTGAACCCTTATATTTATGGCTAAATGCTTTTTGCTTAAGGAGGTTGTCATAAAATGGAAGATATTCGGACAAAGAACATTATTGAAGAGTTGACAGAATATTTTAATAAAAAAAAAGAGGTAGCTTTTGCCTTTTTATTTGGTTCCTATGCAAATGCTCAAGCAAGACTTTCATCCGATGTTGATATAGCGGTCTATTTTTATCCAAAACATACCAAACCAATTGAAGTTGAAGAACTTATTTATTATGACCAAGAGACCAGAATATGGACAGATCTGGAGAGAATCTTAAAGAAAGAGGTAGGACTTATTACCCTTAACCGCGCACCGGCAACAATTTCAGATAGTGCCATTAGAGGTATTCCTATCATCATTAAAAGTTGGGGAATTTATTTAGATTTTATGGAAATAATTACTTCTTTAGCTATTGATTTTAGGGAGATGCTTATTGATGATTTTTTGATAGAGGTTAAGAAAACATGAAAGAAGAATTAAAAGAAAGATTAATAAAACATATAAACTTCCTTAAAGAAGAGGTACAAGACTATCAACTATTTAAACCACTTACATGGGAGGTTTATAAGACACAGAGAAGTAAAAGAAGGGATGTAGAAAGATGGGTTGAGAATCTTATAAATTCTTTGATTGATATTTCGAAAATAATCCTTACCATTGAAAAGGTAACATTACCAGAGACTTATAGAGAGATAGCATTCTCTTTATCTTTAGTAAATGAATTTGATAAAGAAGGGATTGAAAAACTGTCTGGATGGGTAAGACTAAGAAACATCATTGCTCATGAATACTTAGATATAAGATGGGATTCTATAAAAAAATTTATCGAACAAACACAACCGCTGTATTGTGCTTTCTTAGAAAAAATAAAGGAATATCTAAAAAATCGATTGGAAACAAAAGGAGGAGAGGAAAATGTGTAAAAAAATTTCGTTGTCTATCTGTACTGGGCTAATTTTGGGTTTACTGACTTCATCATCAGTAAGTGCTCAAGAGGAAGGGTTGGAATATGGATTTAAGGCGGCTCTACCTGAGATGTATGTGTTTCTAACAAGCCAATTCTACAACTATGGAAAGGATGAATTTGGGAAGTATGCAAATGCAGGTGATGCCAAACTTGCTGGGCATAGTGTTTTTATTCCTATGAGTGGATATATTGACATCCTCTCACAGCTCAATCCGGACTTGAAGGCAGAGGCAGAATTTGAGCTTTACAGGGCTGAAAGTGTTAAAATATGTAAATTGCGGGGTGTCTGGTCACCAAAAGAGTGGTTCAGCCTTGCTATGGGTAGGGATTTTGTGCCAATAGGGACACAGGATAAAAGTTATTATCCTCCATCTCAATTCAGGATATTCACAGTGGCACCCTATCTCTACCGAAATGTAATGCGTTCTTCCGGTTGGTGGGATACAGGGGTATTTGTTTCTGGCAAGAAAAACCTGACCAAGCAAGTTGCCTTGCTTTATAATGTTTCCATGACTAATGGTCCGGGGGATTCACATCAAACCCTTAAGCTTGAAGATATGATGGGAACTAACTCAGCCGGCTATATGTATGAGCATTTTCATACAAATGCACGGCAATATCTTGATAACAATGGTGACAAACCGGTATGCGTCAGGTTAGCCTTATTGCCTATGGAAGGCTTGGAGTTTGGCAGCTCATACTTTAAGGCAAAATATAACGATAGCGAAACATATGGTTGTGATTATACCTTTTACCATCTGCTTTATGGGTCAGATAAATTGGATGTAGCTTGTGAATATGGGAGAATAGGCATTGATGTTAACCCAAGCAAGAATCCAAGGGCTGACAAAAAGATTCACCAATCATCGGCTTACATTGCCGCAAGTTACAAGATACTACAAGAAAAATATGTCCATTTTCTTGCCCCGGCAATTAGATATGAAATCATTGACCCATGGGAAGAAGACACAACTAATAAGGGTGCTCGCAAATCTATAAGTATCGGGGTTAATATTTCTCCAGTAGAACACTTTTTGATTAGAGCCGCATATCAGCGGACTATGGAAAAGGGTGATGAGCTTAAGAATGATGGGGTGAGCTTGGAAACAGTGTTTGATTTTTAATCGACATACAGGTATCAGATTTGGTAATCGTTCAGGTTGTTACAAAACCGGGGATAAAAAACAGGAAAAATCTATGAATACAAAATTTAAGGGCTTATTTGGATTAAAGAAGTTAGTTGATTTTATAGTTTCAGACTACAAACCTGAGAGGATAATCTTATTTGGTTCTTATGGAAGTGGTGCAGAGAAAAAATCCTCAGATATAGATTTACTAATTATAAAAAAGACACACAAGCGATTTGTAGATAGGGTAGTAGAGGTAATACAGAGCATAAGGAGAGAGTTTGGAATTAAATATCCAGTTGAGCCTCTGGTTTATACTCCAGAGGAGTGGGAATGGGCGAAGGGAATGAACAGTATCTTTGTTCGGACAATTTTATCAAAAGGGATTGTGTTGTATGGGAAAGAATAAAGTAGTGGCAAAAATCTGGCTTGCAAAAGCAAAAGACGACCTTGCCTTTGCAAAAGCTGGCTGGCAGGAAAGTAAAATAGCCTCTGTTGCTTGTGTTCTATCTCAGCAGGCAGCAGAAAAAGCATTGAAGTCTCTTTTAGAATTAGAGAACATCAATATAGAAGTGAAGAAACTATTTTGTACGATAACAATCCTTATGTTCTGTCTGTTCTTTATTTCCTATTCAAATGCTGGGGTATATCAATCCGAATTAAAAATTGCTCCAGTCAAGGTCTACAAATCAATGTTAGATAATTTCAAGAATAAAAGATATGAAAAGGTTGAAAAAGCTATTCCTTTCGTAGAGCCAGTAATGAATACAATAAAGGCAAGGTTTGGAGTAGACATCCAACCAGAGATTAAATCTGCCCTGAAAGCAAGAAATAATAATTTCTACATAACACTCGAAAAACTAATCTTCTATGACATTTGGAATATATTTACTTTAATCATCAAGGAAGGGGAAAATCAATCGCCGCAAGAGTTGAAGCTCTGGTATAAGATGGCGTATGCAAACTATCTCCTGCTTTCTCCTGTCATACTACAAAACAAGGAAAATTTTACCCTTGATAGAAAAATCAAGAAGATGTTCAAAGAAACCTACCTCTGTCTGGGAAGTGAATCATCTTATGGCAAGAAAATCCCTATGGATTTAAGATTATTTGAAGAACGCTCTGATGAAATTATAGAAAATATAAGTATGGTTTTTCCGGAGTTTTAACAATGAAAAAGGTAAGCATAAAAACCAAATTGGTATTTTTTGGCAGCATTTTGATGACTGTCTCTGCTATTATCTTGAGTTGGTATTTTCTGACAAGTGCCTCAAATCTGTTGCGAAATGAATTAATAAAAAGAGGAATGGAGATTACCCATAATCTTGCATATACCAGTAGAGATGGCATCTTGACTGAAAATCTTTTTCATGAGCTTGATTCATTGATTGAAGCAGCCATGCTTAACCCTGATATTGTCTTCGTAGCTCTATTAAATAAGCATGGTAAAGTTTTAGCTCATACTCAACCAAAAGAAATAGGTAAAAGTACTCGCCTTAATCAATGTACCATTTGTCATGGTGCTTTAGCCCATACTGACCCAAAAAAGATGAGCAGTGTTTACAGGGAATTAACCAAAAAAATATTCCTGTCAAAGGATACTGTTTGTTTAGGTGAGAAGGAGGAAACCATTCACTTTGGCAGAGCTGTTGCTATCAGCACAGACAAGAAGTCGTTGATTGAGGAGGCCGAAGGGTTAGACACAGAAAAGCCAGGGGTAATTGGTGCGGTTCTTCTTGGAATTTCCCTGAAGGGCATTCATGTCAGGACAAATAATATCCTTAAGGTTAGTTTGGGAATAATCTTAATCTTAGTAGTAATTGGAATTGCCTTATCCTTTTTCTTTTCCTCGCGAATAACAACTCCTATTATATCTCTAACCAAGACTTCTCATGCAATTAGCAGCGGCGATTTAGGAAATCGCGTTGAGATTAAAACTAACGATGAGATTGGGGAATTAGCTGTTTCTTTTAATCAGATGGCAGAAAATTTGAAAAAGGCGATGGATGAGCTTTCCATTGAAAAGAAATCTTTGGAGCAAAAAGTTCAGAAAAGAACTCAAGAATTGGAAGAGGCAAATATTGAATTAAAAACACGGGCAGAGGAACTTGAATCCGTCAATAAAGAGCTTGATGCCTTCACCTATTCTGCCTCACATGATTTGAAAGAGCCTTTAAGGGGGATAGCGTCTTTTAGTCAATTCCTTTTGGAAGATTATGCAGATAAATTAGATGACACGGGAAAGAATTATCTCAAACGATTGATCGCCTCTGCTGTCCGAATGAAAACCCTTATTGATGATTTGCTTGCCTTATCCAGAATTTCACGGATAAAAAATCCTTATACCTCTGTTGATTCTGGTAAGCTGGTGAGAGAGGCAATAAAGGGATTAAGGGCAATAATAGATGAGAAAGGGGCAAAGATAAAGATAGATAATGAACTTCCGTTTGTTTTTTGTGATGAGGTCAAGATACGATCTGTTTTTTATAACCTCATCTCAAATGCAATTAAGTATAATGATAAGAAATGCCCGGAGATTGAGATAGGTTCTGATGGGCAAGGGGCAGATGGTGCTGTCTTTTTCGTCAAGGATAATGGTATTGGCATCAAAGAGGAGCATTTTGATGATATATTTGGGATATTTAAGCGATTACATGGAAAGGATGAATATGGCGGTGGTACAGGGGTAGGATTGGCTATTGTCAAGCGGGTTATAAACGACCATGGGGGAAAGGTCTGGGTGAAAAGTACTTCTGGTGAGGGGAGTATGTTTTGTTTTAATATACCAAGGAATTAAGGGAATACGGATGTCTACTTGCTTGCTCAATTTGTTGTAAGCAAAAAATGGGGGAAAGTAAATGAAACTGAAATATTTTTCAGATACTGAACAACTCACCACGGAGACACGGAGACACAGAGGAAAATCGAAGGACAAATCTCTTATTTGAATGTGGCTGAACGCAGATTTTTGGAAATTTGAAGCATTATTCTGTGAATTTATAAAAATTTGCATTCTGCCAGCTTGTTTTTTTTAAATTATTCTCCGTGCCTCCGTGTCTCTGTGGTGAATCTGAAAATCCAAAATGAGAATTGCTGGGGTTGACCACCATTTCAAAAAGGAGAAATTATGCCAGAAAGCAAGAAAATTTTACTCGTAGAAGACAATCCAGACGATGTATTTATCATCAGAAGGATTCTCAGTAAGGCTACAGAGGGCTTAGAGCTTGAGGTGGCAACTACAGGGGCAGAGGCTCTGGAAAAATTCTCTGCCGGGAGTTTCGACTGCCTTGTGCTTGACTATAACCTACCAGATACAAATGCCTTAGAATTTTTGCAGCATGAAAGATTTCCAGACATCCCGACTATTATTCTTACCGGCTTGAAGGATGAACGGCTTCTTACCGGTGCGTTAAAACTTGGTGTAGTCAATTTTCTTGCAAAAGATGAGATTTCCGGTGATATTCTTCCCAATGCAATCCTGAATGCCCTGTCATCAAAACAAAAAAGCCAATTTCTGGAACAGAAAAAAGAACGGATTTACGAGGGATTAATGGAGTCAATGGGTCAAGGATTGTTTGCCCTTGACTTAAATAATAACATTGTTCTTACCAATCAAAGGATTGCTGAAATTTTAGACTATCAAGAATTTGAGTTATTGGGTAAGCCTGTCTTTAATTTAATAGATGCGAGGGAGATTGAAACCTTTTGGAATGAATATTCTAAGATTAAATCAGGCAAGAAAACCAATTTTGAGATAACCCTTATATCCAAAACCAAAAATGAAATCCATGCTTTTATTAATCAAACACCATTATTTGATAACAATGGTGTTTTTAATGGCAGTCTTTCGCTGGTGACAGATATTACCAATTTGAAAGAGATAGAAAAAAAATTGAGAGAGACCGAAAAATTAACTATGATGTCTCAACTTGCCTCTGAAGTGGCACATGAAATTAGAAATCCATTGGCTGTAATCAAGAGTGGACTCTATCTACTGAGAAAGACATTGTCAGCCGGAAGAGAGGCAGGTTTGGAACCCTTCCCTACAGATGAGGGCATTTCACGAATAGATAGGGCTGTTGATAGGGTAGAGGCTTATGTTGACAATCTGTTAAATCTTTCAAAACCTCCTTCACTCAACTTAAAGACAGTGGGTATAAATGCTCTTATTGAGGAATTCTTAGCAGAAATTCCTCACGAGATTTTTTCAAACATAGAAGTAGTAAAAGAGTTAGGGGATGACCTTCCACAGGTAAAGGTTGACACAGAGAAATTGAAGCAGGTTTTTATAAATTTGACTAAAAATGCCTCCGAAGCCATGCAGGGTAAAGGAAAAATACAAATCAATACTTGTAGGCTGCAAATAATTGAAAAGGAATTTATTCAACTGACCTTTGAGGATACAGGATATGGAATCTCAGAGGAGATAATAGAGAAGATTTTTGACCCTTTTTATACGACTAAAACCAAGGGAACAGGGTTAGGATTAGCTATCTGCAAGAAAATTATCGATGCCCATCAGGGGAAAATAGAGGTAAAGAGCAGGGTTGGTGTTGGGACAACAATTGTAATTTGGCTGCCAATTTCTTCCCTAGATAACACAAAACAAATTGTTGACAAATCCCTATGCTTTATGATATAATATTCATTGAGTTTGAGTGAATAATATTTCAGGGGGTACAATTATGATTAAGGTCAGATTATTGGTATTGATTATGTTTGTTGGCATATTATCATCCTCATGGGTAGGGGCAGAGGAGGAAAAGGGCGTTGATGAATTGCAGGCAGAGCTTAATCTATCTCAGATTAAACTAAAAAGAATAAGTGATCAGAAGGATGCTTTATCAAAGGAATATAATGCTTGTGTGATAGAACGAGATAAAAATGCTGAAAATATTAAGCAATTAACAATATCTATTAACCAAAAAGAAGACGAAAAAGCTAAAATTCAGCAGGATGCAAAAAAAGAAATAGATGGAATCAAGAAACAACTTGCAGATGCAATGGATGAAGGCATAAATCTACAGGCACAGTTAAAGGAAAAGATGCAGGTAGTAAAAGATAAAAATGCCGAGATTGGCACCCTTAATACAAGGCTTAGCAGCGAGAAGGAACAATCTGCAATTCAACAGAAAGATTTACAAGCTCAGCAGGGAAAACTACAAAAGGAGATAGATGGACTAACAGCAACATTAAAAGAAAAGGAGAATACCATAGTTAAAGTCGAAGGACAGATGACTACAATTGGAAACCAGCTTAAAGAAATAAGTGCGACTCTTGAAAAATATAAGACAGATGAGGTGCAAACAGCTGCCTTAAAAGAAAACCTGAATAAAGAAAAGGATGCTGTCCAACAATCTTCCATAGAAATGGCAAAAATAAAGGCAGAATCAACTGCTTTGAATAATCAATTAACTGAAAGGTTAAACCAGTTAATGAAGGGTATCGTGCCTGAAGAGATTAAAAAGGAGCAGAATCAAAAACAATTAGATTATGCGAAAAGACTCAATTCCATGAAATTAAAAGAGATAAATGCCTACACTATCATGGAATTGGAGAGATATGTGGCAAATTATCTTGGGTCAGAAAATAGTGATGAGATTCAATTTGCTGTGGGTCAATTATATGAAGATGGAAAAAAATACAATGAAGCAGCAGCAGTCTATGCCAAACTGATCTGTATTTGGACTACCGGAACATTTGTTTCTAAGGCAAAGGGCAAAATCAGAGATATGGAAAAGGCGAAAAAGATTACTAAGAAATTTTCTCAAAAGCTGCTCTCCCTTTCGTGTGAGGGTGAGAGTAGGAAAAGGGAAGAAAAATGGTTTAATTATATCAAACAGCTTTTTACAATTGTAAATACATCGCTTTATCCCTACATTGACCATGAATTGGATGAGTTTTTAAGGTGTTATCCAATAGTCTTTGATGCGTATCAAGTAAAGGTTCAAAATCTCCTCCGGATGAAAAATCAGGAGTATCTGGCTATCGCTACTTATGTGAAAACCATTCAGTTGTATCCAAATCAACCTCAAATTGCTCAGGTATATTTTGAGATTGGAAGGATATTTGATACAATTAAGGATTACCAGAATGCAGTTTCTTTTTATCAAGATGGTGTTGCAAAGTTTCCAGATAATACCAATGCCCCGAAATATCTATTGGAAAGTGCCAGAATTTGGGCTAACAAATTAAAGAATGCTAATAAAGCCATTAAATCTTATGAGACAATCATTGCTGCATATCCCAAGAGTGAGCAGTCCCCTGTGGCACTATTTGAATTGGGCAGGTTATTTGAACAACTTAAGCGATATGAGCAGGTTATTGAGGCATACAACAGAATAGTTAAGGAATATCCTCAAAGCTCCATAGCCCCATTAGTTCTTATTACCATAGGAGAATGCTATGAAAAGATAAGTGATTATGAACAGGCTGCAAATAGCTATTCTCAGCTTTATCAACAATATCCAAAGGATTCTCGCACACCTGAAATGCTTTATCGTGCTGGTCAACTGCAGGAAGATAATCTAAATAGTTTAGACAAGGCAATTGAGATTTATCAATTAATTCTTAAGAACTTTGCAGACAATTCGTATGCTAAAAAAGCAGAGGGAAGGATAAAGAAGCTTACAAAATAAAGGCAATGGAACAATGTGTCATATAATGGCACATATTTTATACGAGGAGGTAGGAGAGATGAAAAAGGCAGGTGTAGGTAGGCTAATCTATTTGATAGGGGTCTTTTGCGTACTTCTTATCCCTATCCATGCAAGTGCAACCACCACCACTACTCAGGAACAAGAAATTATCCTGACTAAGGTGTCTGGACGGGTAGAGGTGCAAAATATTGGTGAGGTAAAATGGAAAAAAGCAGAGGTTGGGATGAAACTTAAATCCAATCAACGCATAAGAACCTTTGAAAAAAGTCGAGCATACCTTGATCTTGGTGAAGGTTCTTCTATGGTTATGGGCTTGGATTCTATCATGGATATTCTGGAATTGAAGAAACAAATTGAAGGACAAAATGGGTTTGCTTCTAAGGTTAAACTCTGGATAGGTAAGATTCGCACTGAGATTAAAAAATTAGACAAAGATTCAAGTTTTGAGGTTGTTACACCTACAACCATAGCTGGTGTTAGAGGCACTAAATGGAGCAATTTTGTTATGGATGATGACTCATCTTCAGTCTTTGTAGAAGATGGAAATGTCTGGCTGGAAAACCTGAGCGGCAATCAAAAATACATGGCTTCAAAGGGTCAAATCTCTAATATTACACCAGTTGGAGATATATCAATACCTACCTTTGTTACCCCTGAGCAGCAAAAGGAATTTGAAAAACAATGGCAGGAAGAGGTGGAACCAGCCAAAAAAGAAGAGGTTAAAAAAGCAGAGGCAGAAGAGTCTTTACCATCACCGGCAGTTACTGAAGAAAAACCAGATAAAAAAGGTAAAAAGGGCATAACCTGTGGCGGATTAGTAGGCTCAAGAATGATTGATGGTAAAAGCTATAGTGAGATTATTTTTCAGCCTGACATCAGTCTTGGCAAACTTGGCATTGGTTTGAATATACTTGCACGGTGGAATGAAGATGGTTTCAGAAAGAAAGATTATGATGATGCCGGCAATATTATCCGTTATGTTCGCTGGGCTGAAAAGGGGGACAAGCCTCTTTATGCCCGTTTGGGGACATTAGACAGGGCTATTCTTGGACATGGATTTATTCTTAACCATTACTCCAATCAAGGCACTGATACCAGTAAAAATATACTTGGTTCTGAAATCGATGTGAACCTGAAAAATAGTGGTGTGGAAACCGTGGTTAATAATATAACTGACCCCAGACTTTTTGGCGGTAGGGTTTACTGTAAGCCATTAAAGATGCTCAAGATAGATATTCCTATCTTGAGCAGGATTGATCTTGGATTAAGCGGTGTAACTGATACTGAACCTCAACAGGGAAACAAGGATTCCCTTACAGTTTATGGCGTTGACCTTGGCATGCCTATCTTTGGAAACCTGCTGAAAGTTTATGCGGATACGGCTAAAATACAGGACTTTGGACATGGAATGGCTTATGGTTTAGGGGGCGAAAAACATATTGGCTGGATAGATGCTAATCTTGGATATAAGATTGAGATGAGAAATTTAGGTGAAAAATTTGTTCCGGGTGTTTTTAATTCCCTCTATGAGGTGATGAGACCGGGCACTTCGTCCCTCTCTTCTGCCAAAAAATCAAGCGGATGGTATGGAGAAACCTCATTAGGGATACTCAAGGCTATTAATATGGAGTTTTCCATGGAAAACTTTAAGGAAGGTGAGCCAAGGGTACATGGTGGATTGAAGGTAAATAGCGAGCTTATCTCTCGAATAACTAAAAAAAATATAGGTGTTTCCTTTTCTTATGATCAAGTAAGAGAAAAAGGAGACAATTTGTTTAATCTTAATGCTAAAAACAGTGTAACCACTCAGGAGATAATCTATGGGTTGAATGATAATGTAATTCTATCCTATATCTATCGGGGGATTATCGATAAGAATGGGGTAAAGACTAAAACCGCATCTTTGGCAACAAAGATGGCTTTTTAAGGAATCGGGGTTGTGCTACTCAGTTACCACGGGGAACAGAGGGGACGCAACCCTTTTCCGTCCTATTTGGGCTGAATTGTATACTATACTCAAGTGGGGCATAAATTGCGTTTTTCGCTGGTCTTAATCAACGATAGCTGCGTTGTTCAGGTGAGCAATAGTACACTATTGCTCACCTTCACGCCTTGCTCTCCTTGATTAATTCTCACTTGAGAAAAATCGCAATTTGTGCCCCACTTGAGTATATTTCGTAACTGTTCACACCCTCTAAATGACAGCCGCAAGAAGGACAATCTTCGTGCCCCCGTGAAAACTGCACACTATTCCATTACCCAGACCCCACATGGCACCACCCGTTCAAACGGTGTACCACCCCCATGGGTGTATGGTTGATGGGATTTTCTCAAGTAGCGGAAACCATGGTCGGAAAGGATAAATATCAGACTATCTGGCTGAAACCGTTTCAAAAATGGGACAACATTGCCCTTTAGATCCAATTCTATTCCCTGATAAAGATGATACAAGTCTTCTGTTGCATGATGAATTCTGCTATCAATTAGATTGAAGTTAATTACCTTCAGCCTTACAGTAGAAGAGATAAAATCAATCAGTTCATCCTGATGATAAATCCTGTCCGCAGCAACAATCATGGAAAACTCTTCATCTAATATTTTGCCAAATGGCTCTTCCATGGTAGCACCTCTATCTGTCCCAAGTATTGCCCTTCTGTTTACCTGGGTTGTGGTTGGTTCAAGAGCGAGAAGAGAGATAACCTCGACTAACTTGTGCTGTGGAAATGATGACTCAAGATGGGGCAGGAGATATGTCCAGAGATCCCATCTCATTCCATCCAGAATAATAATGTATGCATTACTACAGGGATATTTAGTCCGATAAATCTGATAAATTTGTGGAATAAAGTCAGCAGTTGTCTTGAATGGAATGACTTTTTGTCTGAATTTATCCATATATCCCTCAATCCTTCCCTCAACCTCAGAGGAAAGCTCATCCACAAGTGTCCGAGGCAAGAATTCCTGCCTGAGATTCAGGGAAAGTAATCGTTCAAGTATAAAGTTTATTTTGGAAATATTATCCGTATACTCAGCAACAATATCCCCTGTCTGAGGCAACACCTTTGACACATGAGATGTGTTCAGTATAGAGAGGATATGGCAAAAATCATTCATCAGATCAAAATGAGGCCATTTCTGGGGTTCTTTCATCCTTTGGGTATACTCTGGGCAGACAATCCCCTTTGAGGCAGCACCCCTGGCACCTGCCATCATCTGTTTCAAAAGACAACACCCCGCCTGTCTTGAGACAAACTCAAACACATGCTCATTTCGGATAAATTCACAAAGCTCCTGCAAGGAAAGGGTATTTATCTTCAATTCATCCAGTATCTCATCCCGTATTGAGGATTTGAGTTGTGCCTCTATTGATGCTGGATAATGACCGTTAGCCTCAAGCAATCGCTTCCCATGTTCAATCAATCGATTAATCCCCTGCATGTCTATATGATAGTGTCCCCTCAAAACCATACTTTCGCTTACTTCATCATGCTGGGCAAGGCAATAAGTAATCCAGAATGCCTCCTTGAATCTTTCCTCATCTTCAGCAATCACATCTCTGACAGGTAGGTAATCATCAAGCCCTGTCCCCTGATTCTGGTGTCGTGGCTTAATATGGATATACACATCATCGGATAGAGAGGCAACACCTCTGGCAGGTGCTGCCTCCTTTGCCTCCAGCCATTCATTGATAATATCAAGCAGATCATGCTTAGAAAACCTTCTCCCCTCAAGCCGCAGGAAAAGTTCATTAATATCCCTTTCCACAACAAGTACCTGTCCCATCAATGCCTTACTTATTTGTGCCATCATATCGCCTGTCAACAAATACCTTGCATTCTTCCAACATTGAAAGCTCACTCAAATGCCGCATATATATCTCTAATTTCTCCCTTGCCTTCCCGGATTGAAGACCACAAATATATTCCCCTATTCCAGAGACAAGGATATTCATTATCTCTTCGATTCCAGGTCCAGAGACTGTATCCCCTAACTTGTATCCACAACTGCATTGCGGACTAAACCCAATCTCTCCCCTCAAATTCCTTCGACAGATACTTGGAGACTCGCGAAGCAATTGCTCAACCCTGACAAGGTCGTTTTTGACTACTATCAGGGAAAGCGTGGATAATCTTTCCAATAATCCATACTCAATAGTCTGACGAATCCCGCTTATACGCTGAAAGTATTCATCCCCATAAAACTCCTGATGAGCTGCTATGTATGTAGACTGATAGCCTTCGTAAAATACATAAAAATTTCTTTTATACCCTTCAAACTCTCCCTTAAGTATCACATTCCCTATATTCAATAACCCATCTAAGAGTCGTTGATGTTCCACTTTCAGTTGACTGATCGATGCGGGGATAAACATACGGGGATGTGTGAGATAACTGAAGATCCGAGTGTATTCTTCAACCTCTGCCAGAAGAAACTTCGATACCCATGAAACCTCAGAAAATACCGCCCCTACCTGCGGATTTTCCTGAATAAACTTCAAGACCCTTTCCAACCCCTGCTTTGAATCATAGCTTGTCTTTATCTCATCACAAAACTGTATGATGAACCTGTTCTTTTCCTCTATATCCCTTAGTGGTATGCGACCAAAGGAGGCATAATCGCTATACCTCTGGATTAATCCCAAAATTTCTTGACAATCTTTTTCTGCTGAATGCTTAAACTTGATGACCATATCCCATAGCCCCTTTTGCAGGCTAAGGTTGAATGGCTCTATTGGACTGGCGCTCCAGATAAAGGAGGCATCCTTCAGGATTGATTGATATTGTGCCTCAATCAGTTTACCCTCACCAAGCTCTCCTATCCCATCGGTATAGAGTTTAGAGCTTGAAGAAAAATTCACTACTCTACCATCTTTGTATGGGGTAAGATAACCAGATTGAAGGAGTATGGAGGTTAAAAGATAAAATGAGTGTCTTGTTAATCCCCAGATCCCCTTGCGTATCTTAAGATAAATATCAGAGACAGGTATGGGATTATCAGGCAGAATATATGAAAGATAGCTGCTCAAAAGCTCATTTTTGTCCGACTCTATGGATAGGCTGAAATAATTCCCTGAGCGTTTAACCATTCCCATGGGCATCAGTACCCCTTCAATGGGATTATACACACCCTTATCCCTTGCCTCTTTAAGGGTTATTTTCCCTAGTGCAATAAATTTATCCCACAAGGTTTCCACCATATGTCTGGATATGGATTCTATATAAGGCATTATCTCTCGATGTCTTGGATAAACCACAGATAAGACATCATTTAGCACTGTACTCAGCATCTTTTCAAAGGGCAGGTAACCCATCTGATGAAAATTAACCTCAAGTGTCTTTTCTATACTAAAGATTGTTCCATTAAAATAGGCGTTAATCACTAATTCTTTTACCAGAGCAGTTTCCTTTTCCAGCATCTCATTTAAGATATTGAGCATCTCCTTTGCCTCAGGATTGGCTGCAATCTGTTTCCTTAACATCAGGTGGGCATACATCACAAAAATCCTGTCCATATCAACAATCGGGGCTGGAAGCCAGACAATCGTGCATTTTGTATGCCGATCCCCATGGTCAAACTCAAGTAGCTGCTTGATATACTCCTGCTGCTTGGTTACATCCTCCGGCATTCCCATCAAAAGGCAAAAATCAACCTCTGTGGTCAAAATTTCACCATACAGCCTTTGTATCTCCTGAAGGCTTACCCCCCTGAGGTCCCTCAGGAGAACCCTGCCCTCCCGTGAAGTATTTTGCCATTGAATAAGTGTCTTATAAACCCTGACCCTCATCATATCTGCCAGAGGAAGATAGACAGGATTTATGAGATTTAATACCTCAGATAAAACAGTGCTCCTGTCCATATCCTTCAGGATTGCCTTTATCTCTTGGGCAATTATTTGAGCAACATTTGCCTCAAGGTCAAGAAAATAAACCGTATCAAGTGAGGTTTTTGCTGGCTCTGATTTGATATAGGATGCCTCTTGTAATAACTTGTCAAGAATTACCTCTTTCAAAAAATCATAGTTAATGCTGCTCTCAATCCCACTTACCCGATGCAGAAGCATGTCAGCCAGTTCACGCAGGGTATGCCGATTTTCGAGCGGAGATATTTCGGTCAGGATAAGAATTTTTATCAATCGCATGGAAAGTTCCCGGTGTGAGGTATCCTCAAATATCTCTGGAATATGCTGCTCAAAATACCTGTAGACAATATTGTAGTAGCTCTGCGTTTCCACCATCTCCCGAATTCGAAGGCTGAAGTGGTCAAAAATAATATCTGGCGAGAGAAGATATTTGGCATCATGGTCCAATATCCCCTGTATCTTCCTGGACTGGTCACCCATAATCTGGTAATGAATATAATCCACAACACCCCGATGCTGGGAAAAAAGCCTCATCAATCCTTCCAACATCTTCATTGTATAAGGATGCACCGGATATATCTCTGCAAACCTCTCAAAAGATATTTCCAGATATGAAAAGACATCCCTTAATTGTTTATAAATGGATTGGAGTTGTTCCATTGCCCCTGTTTTTTTAATGATTAACCTGCGGCTGATGAGGTCTGTAATATGGTGTGAAGAGATCGTCAGTCTTTTTGGATAACGATCTTTGATGCGGTTAAAAAGATTTTGCTGAATATGTCCGGTTTCTTCTATCTGCTCCTGCAATGAAGCAATTATCCATAATGGTTTTCTTGCTGCCTCCTCTCCAAGGTGCTGAAGGAATCTAACATCCTCATTAAAACCAACAGGGGGTAGACTTAGCCCTTAAAAATTCCGATAATTCATCCAGTATTAAAACAAGCCCATCATAGCCATAATCCTTCCGATATTGTTCTATTTTCTTGAAGGCATCATCCCGATTATACTCAAGACGAAGGGGAGATGTTTCCATTGCCTCAAGGTATTTGAGGACTATTTGGCAGGATTTATCCGGATTCTGGCAAGTCATCTCCTGCCACTGGTCATCTCTTAGCCCGAATGAAACCAAAAAATCAGAATGTCTGGGTAAAATATAATGGTTAAAGTTATCAAGCAGCTTACTTGCTCTGGCAATAAGCACCCTCTGTTCCTCTTTGCGATGTTGCGACTTTGCCCTATTAAACTGCCTTTCCACCCCGCCAAAGACAATATCCTCTAGTGTATGTGCCGCAGAATAGTGTTGAAGTGGTATCTTCGTCACCAGATATTTCTTCTCTCGCAATTGCCTGACACCCTCAAAACACACCTCATCAACCTCATCCCAGGCCCAATCATATTCAAGAAGGATTGAAAGAAATGACAGAAAATGGGACTTACCCGTCCCATAATGCCCCTGAAGAAACATGCCGCATCCATTACCCTCAAGTATGGATTGTAGCACTACCTTCAGGCTATGGCTTGTCTCTTCAGTGATGACAAAGGTATTAAGCGTCTCCATTAATTGCTGCTGATCTGTATCCTCTGCACAGACAAGCTGAATAACGGTTTTAATTGAAGGGACATGGATTAGATCTTGTATCTTCATCTTGTTATTATAACTCAAATGAACTGAATTTGCAACAAAAATCTGTAACTTGACAGCAATTCTCATTATGGCAAAACTTATGTTCAAAGGGGAATAAGGGAATAGAGGAGATGGTGTCGATTATCAACAGAATTGTCGGTAGGACAGGCATTTCTGCCTGTCCTGTTGCAGATGACAGGC
>Ga0210015_1001744_pt1 | contig 21200 bp, 14 predicted proteins | sample CryGeymeta201522_FD_185471 | JGI IMG/M metagenome (GOLD analysis project Ga0210015, IMG submission 185471) | Groundwater microbial communities from Crystal Geyser aquifers in Utah, USA - Crystal Geyser metaG 2015-22 (SPAdes) (version 2) | ecosystem: Environmental > Aquatic > Deep subsurface >... | reverse complement strand
GCGTATTCCGATGTTGGGTAGCGTGGAAAGCCTGAATGTGTCGGTCAGCACTGGCATCTGCTTGTTTGAAGCCAGAAGGCAACGGGCGGTAGCTAACTTAAGTTAGCCTTTTTTTTGGAGGTTTGAAATTTATGGCTATGTCATCGTTAATTGTTGAAGTCAAGACAATAGTTAATATTATATCTAACAATCAATGGGTTATGTTTTTGTGATGCCTGTAATTATCCTGCATCCGTAAGGTTTGCGTGATCACCACTATTTAACTGTGACATAGCTAACTTTATTGATTCGTGTTGTATTTTTGCAACTCGGCTGTCAGTGCTAAATAGAAATGTCCGCTTATTGGAAGTACTTTCCCAAGCCTTGTAGCCGTGTCAAGGGCGGGCGTTAGCCCGGCGAAGCGAACCCTTTACTCGGCGTAAAGGCTTATGCTATCGAGTGGTTGTAAGTGCAGCACTACCGCGCTTACAACCATGAAGACATGGCTCTTTTTTAAAATAGCGGACATTTCTACTTGGGAGAAACCGGACATTACTACTTGGGGCTAACACATGTGGATGGCAAGTGACCTCTCCATTGTTATCGGTGCTACAATCGCGGAAAATTTTGCCGACTGCCTGTTCAGACCAACCATTTATCCGGAGGAAGTAATGAGCGTTTTGGAAGATAACCTGAAATATTTCACGCAACAACAGTGTTCTGCTCAGTGGATGGCGTTTTTGCACGCATTTGCGGATGAATTTGGCCAGCAGATTCCGGTGGCGGAGTTGCGTGTGCTGATGTCCAGGCTGGGGACTGCCATGATGCGAGAATTGCCGACCCCGACAGGGGAGACGTTGGCTGAACTGGAAGCTTCTATCAATGCGATCTGGTTTGATCTGGACTGGGGTTGGGTTGCCCTTATCGAGAAGGATGATGGGCTCTACATCGAACATAACGCAGCGCCTCTATTGGGCGCTTTTGGTGCGGCGGCGCTGGCCTGGTCTCCTGCCTTGCTGGAAGGTATTTATGCTCACTGGCTTACTGCGTTGGGTGTGGATTCGGGCTTGCAACTGAGCCAGGTCGAAGCCGAGCCGACTGAGAGCATGGCTATCGTGTTTCGGTTTGGACGTGCTGTCTGACTCAATGAATGGCGAGGAGGCTGGATTATGAAAAAAATTGCAAATGCAGACATCAATAACCTGTTTCGGAAATTTGAGGGAGATCCCGGGGTGTACCACGAAATTCAGCAGAATTACGCCGATGAAAAAGCGCAGCAAAGCTGGCCTATCGTCGCGGCGATGGAAAAGGAGCGCGCCAATGCGCCAGTTCTGAAGTCGGTTTCCCGTAATCGAATAGCGCAAGAGGGTGGTGTTGCCAGGAGTGCGATTCCTGCCTTCCTCGCCAAGCTCGTCCCGCAAACTGCGGCAGAGCAGGCCATTCCTTCCCTGCTGGCAGCGGTGGCGGCCAATACCGGTTCTTTCGCTAAACATGCAGGTGATCGGACTCAAGTGGCCTCCCCCGTCGCCAAGCCGACGACTTCGCTGTTTGCCCAAACGCCTGCCGCAAAAGTATCTGCGGCTCCCGTCGTGAAACCGCCAGTTGCCAGCCCGGCTACGATGCAGCACTTGGCAAATGACAAGCTGCAAACGGTGTTTTCACGTTTGCTTAAACCGGATGTTGAAGTGACACCAGCCGAACCCGATCATTCCTTGCGCGGCCTGTTGGGCTTTCTGAAAAAATAATGACAGTTATCGCTATTGTCTCTCCCAAAGGCGGTGTGGGAAAAACGACCGTGTCCGTCAATCTGGCTTGCGCTCTGGCCGAGCGCGGACGGTCGGTGCGTTTGGTGGATCTCGACCCGCAGAATGCCTTGCGCCTGCATCTTGGTGCCGATCCCGGTGATGCCAATGGACTGCTTCACCAAACCTTGCAGCAGTCCAGTTGGTCTTACGCGGAGTACGAAAGCGCTTATGGGGTGAGTTTTATCCCCTACGGCAAGGCTTCCGAAATCGAGCGCATCACTTTCGAGGCGCAATTGGTACAGCAGCCCGATTGGCTGCGGGACAATCTGGCTTCGCTGGATTCTGTCCCGGGGGGGGTGACGATTATTGATACGCCGCCAGGACCTTCTGTCTATGTCCAGCAAGTGTTGTCTCTTGCGAATCTGGTGCTGGTGGTGATGATCCCCGATGCGGGTTCTTACGCGACGCTTCCTTCGATTGAAGGTCTGCTGGATTACTACTGTAAGGGGCGCAGCGATTTTTATGGCGCTTATTATGTGCTGAATCAGTTTGATGCCGAACATGCACTCAACCGCGATATCAAGAATGTCATGCAAGCTTCATTGGGCGAGCGTCTGGCACCCCAGGTCATCCACCGCGATGAGTCCCTGAGCGAGGCGCTGGCCTACCAGCAACCCGTGCGACAATATGAACCCGCCAGTCTAGCCGTGGAGGATTTGCGCCATTTGTCGGTGTGGTTGGAAAGCAGGCTGAATAGGATGCGCAGTGAGTAGCGTGCCACCTCTCGATGCCAAAGCCAGGCATGAGAGGCGCGTCCGCGCGCGTCCGCAGAGCCGTTATACATATGGCAAAATCAACCAGTTTGCCGCACAATTGTTGGAATGGTACGGTTGGGAACACGCTTATTGGCGTGCTGCAGCCTTGGTAATCTCGGCTCTGCTGTTCTGGGTCAGCATGACCGTGCCGTTGAGTCTGGGCTGGCAGGCGATTTACGGCGCGGGCGTGTTCGGTTTGGCGATGTATTTGCGTCGTTATACCGGTACGCTGTTCACGCTCGTCATGATTGTGTTTTCGGTCAATGCTTCCAGTCGCTATTTGTACTGGCGGTTCACGGAAACCTTGTCCTTTACCAGTTGGCTGGACACTTTTTTTAGCGTCATTTTGATGATGGCGGAAATTTATGCCTGGTGGGTGCTGTTGCTGGGTTATGCGCAAACCATCTGGCCGCTGCGCCGTAAGCCTGAACCGATGCCGCCGGATACTTCATCCTGGCCTAGCGTGGATATTTACATCCCAACCTACAACGAATCCATGAAAGTGGTGCGCCCAACTGTTCTGGCGGCAATGACACTCGACTGGCCGCGCGAGAAACTCAATATTTATATTCTGGATGACGGGAGTCGGGAAGAGTTCAGGTTGTTTGCGGAAAGCGTCGGTGTCGGGCATCTGACCCGCGTGGAGCATAACCACGCCAAAGCCGGCAATATCAATACCGCGCTGACCCAAACCCATGGCGAGTTCGTCGCTATTTTTGACTGCGACCACATCGCGGTGCGCTCTTTTTTGCAGATGTCGATGGGCTGGTTTATACGCGATCCCAAGCTGGGCATGATACAAACCCCCCACCATTTCATGTCGCCCGATCCCTTTGAGCGCAACCTGGGGACTTTTCGGCGTGTGCCCAATGAGGGGGAGCTGTTTTATGGCCTGATACAGGATGGTAACGACCTGTGGAATGCCACTTTTTTCTGTGGTTCTTGTGCCGTAGTCCGGCGTTCGATCTTGCTGGAAGTCGGTGGGGTTGCGGTGGAAACCGTCACGGAAGATGCGCATACCGCGCTTAAAATGCACCGTCTGGGTTATAACACCGCTTATATTTCCATCCCTCAGGCGGCGGGTCTGGCAACGGAGAGTCTGTCCATCCATGTCGGTCAGCGCATTCGTTGGGCGCGCGGCATGGCGCAGATATTTCGGGTGGACAACCCCTTCATGGGCAAGGGGCTGAGCTTTATGCAGCGGGTGTGCTATTCCAATGCCATGTTGCATTTCTTCTACGGGCTGCCGCGCATGGTTTTTTTGGTGGCACCGCTGACGTATCTTTTTTTTGAGGCGCATATCATTCAGGCCTCAGCGCTGGCGATTGCCGCCTATGCCTTGCCTCACCTGGCACATGCCAATATCACCAATTCGCGGATGCAGGGGGTGCATCGTCACTCGTTTTGGGCAGAGTTGTATGAGGCGACATTGGCCTGGTACATTTTTCGACCCACGATGGTTGCCTTGATTAGCCCTAAACTGGGCAAGTTTAATGTCACGGCCAAAGGCGGGCTGGTTGCGGAGGAATACTTCGATTGGGAAATCAGTACACCCTATCTCACGATGCTGGGACTCAATATGCTGGGCTTGCTGATAGGCTTTGTACGGCTATTCTGGTGGAATACTTACGAGACAGACACCGTTATCCTCAACTTGATTTGGACCGTTTACAATTTGGTCATTTTGGGGGCGACCATTGCGGTCGCCACCGAGTCGCGCCAGGTGCGCGAAAACCATCGGGTATATTGCAACCAGAAAGCGATTTTGAAGTTACCCTGCGGCAAACGGTTTGCCGGTCTGGTGCATGATTATTCGGAAGGGGGGTTGGGTTTGCAAATGGCGACTCCCGATCTGTCGGCTATACACAGCGAGGTTCGAGTTTCCTTGTTTTTGAACGAGAGAGAGTGTGTTTTTCCGGCTCAGGTCGCTTTTGCAAAAGGCAAGGAACTCGGCATAGAATTCCATGAGCTGGATTTGCAGCAGCAACTGGATCTGGTGCAGTGTACCCTGGCGCGCGCCGATGCCTGGTTGAACTGGAGCGAAAATCGCAAGGTGGATAGGCCGCTTGAAGGGATGAAGGAAATTTTCTATCACGGTGGGCGCGGCTATGTCCATCTGGCGCATTACCTGCGCCTCCGGTTGCTTGCAGCGGTCGGCGGCGAGCCTCGCCCACACGAAGACGTGGCGGCTGAGCGTAATCTAACGGTGCGGGATGTGCGATGCCGGATAGCGCATGTGGCGCGGTCTAGCTGGACTTTTGTTGCGAAGCAAGGTAACTGGTTGCGCCGCAGAGTCGTAAGAAGTTCGTAAAAAATCAGGGGCGTGAATTCGGGCGTTGTATCGTTTGAATTTTTTTGGGTTAACGGTGTGGGTGAATAATGAATAATTCTCATGGTTATAGCAATTTGTCACCGGCCTTCAGGCCGGTGGATTTAGACGGGGAGGAGTTTGCAACCCCTCCCTTCCGCGCCCTTAAACCTCGCCCTTCAGGGCGGGGTGGCGCGTGTTCCGGCCTAAAGCCGCAAGGGGCTTCCCACCAAACATGTCGCCTGACGGCTCGTGTTTCCGAAAGAAAGGCCGGGGTTTCAAACCGAATCGGAATCCGGATGAACTTAAAAGTGTTATTTAATGAAACGCGGCTGCGAAAAATTTTGCTGGGCGTAGCGGTAGTGGCTTGCTCCGGCACGCCAAGCCTGGCATTCGCTAAAAAGCATCGCGCCGATCCCGCAGTCATTGAGCCTGCTGCCGTTTCCAGAACCGCCGTGCTTGAGCATCCCGAAGATTACGGAAGCTATTCCTATACTCTGGAAGAATTGGGCGCGCTCACCCCCATCGAATTACGCGGTGTGGATGGTCAGCGCGATCTCAGATTATCGGTGCGTAGCGATGAGGTGATTACTTCCGCAAAACTGCGCCTGAATTATGTCTGGTCGCCCGCGTTGATCCCTGAGTTATCTCATCTCAAGGTCAGGCTGAACGATGAGGTGATGTCCTCGTTGCCGCTATCGCATGAAAGCAACAATAGCCGTTTGAGTGAGGTTTCGCTTGACCCCAGTCTGTTCGTGGACTTCAATAAACTGACGCTGAACCTCATCGCCCACTACACCCGCGACTGTGAAGACTCGATGCACTCGACGTTGTGGGGCAATGTCAGCAATCAGAGCAAGCTGGACATCACGGTTCGACATTTGAAGTTACCCAATGATTTGGGACTGTTGCCGAGACCGTTCTTCGACAAGCTGGATAACAGCAAGCTGTTGCTGCCGATTGTTTTTCCCAGCCAACCGAATAACGATACGCTGCATTCAGCGGGGGTGGTTGCTTCGTGGTTTGGCGCGCTGGCCAATTATCGCGGTGCCGAATTTCCTGTCATGCTCAATACTTTGCCCAGCGGCAATGGCATCGTGATGGTGGCGGGCAGCACTGCGCCTGCAGGGCTTGATTTGCCCGCCATCACAGGGCCCAGTCTGGCGATGGTCAGCAATCCGCTCAATGCGAATGCGAAATTGCTGGTGATCATGGGGCGGGATGCCAATGAGCTTGAGCTGTCCGTGCAAGCCTTGACGCTGGGCAAATCGAACTTGACGGGCGCTTATGTCAGTATCATGCAAATGCAGGATATTCCTGCACGCAAGCCTTACGATGCGCCCAACTGGATACCCACGGATCGCACGGTTCGTCTGGCGGAGTTGGCAGGACAGGGCGACCTCCAGGTTGAAGGAGTTGCCCATGATTTAATCAAGGTGAATTTTAATGTGCCACCCGATATTTTCTCGTGGCGCAGCGCGGGCGTGCCGCTGGACTTGCACTATCGTTACACGCCGCACTCTACACCGGATCGCTCGGTGCTGAACGTGAGTATCAACAGATTGTTCGTTCAAGCGCTGCCGTTGGCCAATTTCCCCAGCAATCTGGAGAAGAAAATCAAATTGCCCTTGCTTGAAGACGGCAAGGCGGTGGGCAATCAACGGGTTCTGATTCCGCACATCAATGTGATGGGGCAGAATCAGATGCAATTCCATTACTTTTTCGATTACGTCAAGCAGGGGTTCTGCAAGGATGTCTTTATGAATAGTGAACGCGGGGTGATTGATGGGGCATCCACTCTGGATTTCTCGTCCTTTCCCCACTATACGGCGATGCCCAATCTGGTCTTTTTCGCCAATGATGGTTTTCCGTTTACGCGCATGGCAGACTTGTCTGAAACGGCAGTCGTCATGCCGGATAACGTCTCGCGTTCCGAGATGGAGACTTATCTGACCCTCATGGGGCGCATGGGCAAGATCACGGGCTATCCGGCCCTTAGGCATTCGATCGCTTCTGCTGCCAGCGTCGAGGCTAACAGCGACAAAGACTTGATTTTGATCGGCACGGCGGGCAATCAACCCTTGTTGGAGCGTTGGGCGGACAAGATGCACCCGATTCTGGACAAGGGAACGCACACGCTTCGTTTGCCAGGGCCTTTTGAGCGATTGCTGTCACGTTGGCAAGACCGGGATTTGGACGATGCCATGCACCGCGCAGGGGACTTGATCAGCAAGGGGGATGGTGGGCTGGGCGCACTGGTGGCGTTTGAATCTCCAATGAAGCACGGGCGCAGTGTGGTCGCGCTGACGGGGGATAATCCCAAGCAAATCGCCGATTTGGTCACTTCGATGACCAACCCTGAATCAACCCAGTTCTTCAAGGGTGATCTGGTGTTGCAAAGCGGGAAACGCATCGAGGGTTTTCAGGTGGGGTCGACTTACTATGTGGGCAGTTTGCCGCTGTGGACATCGCTGCTCTGGATGCTTTCCAAGCAGCCTCTGGTGCTGATTCTGCTGGTGGCAGTGGCGGCATTGCTGGTGGCGATGGCGGTCTTCCGTTATTTGCGCAAACTGGCTGAAAAGCGTCTAGCCTAGTCGTTGGGCATGGCAACCCCGCTGATAATGAAGTTCGCCATGCCCGTTTTCACCTTCTCGGAGGGGCGAGCCGGATGCCGTGCGGGTTTTTTATTCAGGATTCGGTGCTGCTGCGGCTTCGCTCTCTGCGGGTTGTGTTTGATTGTCATGCCCATCGTTGCCCAGTCTGCCCCATGCGGCGATTGGCCTTTGTGGCGCGAATTTGGCAATCACTTCATTCAGCCCGACGGGCGGGTGCTGGCGGATGAAGGCGAACATCGCTACAGCACCTCCGAAGGCCAGAGTTATGCGCTGTTTTTTGCGCTGACAGCCAATGACCGCAGCGCGTTTGAACGGATATTGAGCTGGACGCAGGATAATCTTGCGGGCGGGGATTTGGGCGCACGTTTGCCTGCCTGGCAGTGGGGTAAAAAGCCGGATGGAACATGGGGCGTGGCGGATGCGAATTCTGCCGCCGATGCGGATATCTGGTTGGCTTATACCTTGCTGGAAGCCGGACGTTTGTGGGATGAGCCGCGATATACCGCGCAGGCGAGATTGCTTATGGCCAATATACGCATCCATCTGATACGCGAAATTTCAGGTATAGGCATGGTGTTGTTGCCCGCTGAAACGGGCTTTGAGTTGGCGGGGGGTGTTCGTCTCAATCCCAGCTACTATCCGGTACACTTGCTGCGTGCGCTGGCCAAGGCGGATACCAGCGTACCCTGGCTCAAGGTGCTTGCCAATGCACAGGCGACGATGAAAGCGGTCAGCGGCAAGGGTTTTGTGCCTGACTGGGTGGCGTATCAGCCCGGGGTGGGTTTTATGCCAGATAAGCCTAGTGGAAGTATCGGACAGCATGACGCGATTCGCGTGTATTTGTGGTGGGGGATGCTGTCGCGGCAGGACGCTTTGTTTGCAAGCTTGAAATCCATGCTGGTCGGAATGGATCGCCTGATACCGCGTGAATTGACCAGTCCTCCGCTTGCCGTGGATACCCAAACCGGTCAGGTTTCGGGTATCAGTCCTGTTGGTTTCTCGGCGGCACTGCTGCCCTACTTTACGGCCACGGGAAATAAAGTCGCATTGCGTTTGCAGCGTGAAAGGCTCATCGCCCAAACCGACACCAACACGGGCGTGCTTATCGGCCAGGATAAGCGCTACTACGATCAGGTATTGGCGCTGTTTGGGCTGGGTTTTACGGAGCAGCGTTTTAGTTTTTCATCGCGGGGACAACTCGTCACATCATGGAAGTCGTCATGTTCAAAATAAAAACAAGTTGGCTGGCGTTTATCGGTGCGATGTCGTTCGCTGCAGCAGGGTGTGCCGATGAGGCTGGGACGTTGATTGATCGCGCCCATTACTGGCACAAACAGGGTCAAAGCGATCTGGAGCTGCGTGCCTGGCAACAGTTGCTGATGCTTGAACCCAATCATGCAGAAGCGCGGGCGGCTATCGCGCAAAATCCGCCCCCCCTCGTCGCATCAAACCCATCGCCGCCGCAAGTGGACTTTATTCCGCGCGGCGAGTCGCCCAATGGGCTGGAATCAGATGTTACACAAAATGAACCTAGCGGCGCGCTGTCGGCGAGTGAAAATCCCGATGACCAGGAAAGGCTAAAACAAGCCAAGTATTGGGAGAGCCGCGGTCGCAGCGATTTGGCGGCCAGGTGGCTCGCCCAAACCCACGATACTGCCAAGCAAGTCCCCGCTGATAATGCAGTCCGCCATACCCCCATTCTTTCGCCTGCTGCCAAGGGAATTGGGTCTGTCGAGGAATCCGGTTCGTCGTTGCCTCACATTGACGCGCCCGCAACGCAGATTCTGGCCGCTGCGCCTGAAAATCCGACTCCCCAGGCTACACAAGACGAAATGGCGCAATACTGGCAAAAGCGGGGGCGCAGCGATTTGACCGGACAGTTTCGTACGACGATACCGGTTGAGGGAATGCGCCCTGACGCAAATCCCCCGCGCACGGCGATGAGTGCAACGCCTGTGTTCCATGGGCCGCCCAGGAAACCCATCAATTTATCCATTGAACCCGATGTCGTGGACAACCCATTAACCCCACCTGCAACTTTGCAGGAGTTGAGCGCGCGCGCAGCCTACTGGGAGTCGCGGGGTCGAGGCGATCTGTCCGGCGAATTGAGACAGGCCTTGCAAAAAGAAGAATCGGGCTATGTGGCGAGCAGGGCGACGGCGCAGGTTGGCACACAGCACGCCCGAACGCCACAGAAGGATCGCGCTATCTTTGAGGACAAATTGTCTTTGGAAGAGGCGTTGCTAAAGCACCCCGACAGTCTCCAGGCGAGTTTGGATTTGGCCGCCATTTACCGCGACACCGAGGAACTGTCGAAAGCGCGTGCGCTAATTACCGGTGTACTGGCTCATCACCCCGATCTCCCGGAAGCCCTGCTGGCGAGTGCTCAACTGTATGCGGCGCAACACCTTTGGCTTGAAGTGCTGCATGAACTGGAAAACATATCGCCGGTTGCGCGTACTACCGAGATGGCTAGATTGCAGAAAATGGCGTGGGCGCATGTCCAGATTGACCGCGCGGAAGCGATGGTCAAGCAAGGCAAATCGACCGAGGCTGAGCTATTGTTGCGGCGGGTAGCGGTAGAACTGTCGGTCAACGCCGATCAAGCCCCCCCTCCAGAACCGCCGCCGCTATGGAAGCGTGTGAACCCACCGCGCTGATATTGACCGCCGGTCGGTTCATTGCGACCATACAAACACTTTGCTCAGTATTTTCCAATTCAGGTATGAGCCTGAAGCGGACTCAGAATGGGTGATTTGAGTGTGTGAGTTGGTCTGGTTAAAAAGTGAAGTTTAAGGGATTTTTTTTCAAAGCGGTGAGGTTTTTGTCTTGGTTTATTTTTGATCCAATACATTTCTATGGCGATTTAAGCTGAAGAATGGGTGCTTTTTTGGTGTTGATTTTTGGCTCCTCAGACCCTGCGTTTTGGTTTTACAAAGCTTGCAAACAACTTGCTCTTGGCGCGTTGCATTTCCTGAGCGGCCAGCAAGTCTGTTTTCAACCTTGCCTGTGCCTGCAAGGATTCCACTGTAATGCCTTGTTTAAGTGTGACTAAATTATTTTCACTCAACAGTACCAAACACTCCAGCGGTGTCTTTACATCCTCGTGCTTATAGCGTTTGATGATCTTGCCTTTGGGGCTAAGGATCTCGGTGGCAAACAGGCACGGGCGATGCAAATTGAGCCAGGGATTGAACGTTTCCTGGTAGAACTTGTTGATGGGTTTAGCGTACTGCTGGGGGATATGTTCATAACCCATGTGTTTGCGCACAACACTGGCATTTTTGCTCTCGGCCAGCGCATTATCGTTACTGTGACGCGAACGTGATTTGGTTTGTTCAATACGCAACTTCTCAAGAATTTTTGCCACCGGGCCGTTGATGTATTCGGAGCCGTTATCCGAGTGGAATCCCATGATTACAAACGGAAACTGATCGATTATTAACGCCAATACAGGCAGCAAATAGGCTTCGCTAATGCCTTGCACACACGCCTCGACCTGCCACTGGCACACGGCATCAACGCAGGTGATGTGATACACGCCCTTGATGCCGTCGAAATCGCCCTGATGGACGGTGTCGATGCGCACAAAGCCCACTCTTCCTTTGGGTCGCGGGGCTTTTCGTACCCCGATGGAATTGCACACGGGGTGAGTCTTGGAGAAAACCACTCGCAAGGCCTGATAGCCTGTGCTTTTGCGCAGGTTGTACAGGTGTGAGACCGAGAGCGTGGACAGTCGCTCATAGCGCGTATCGCCATAGACACGGTAAGCGCGCTGCAGAAGATGCACGATGGCCGGGCCACAGACATCCTCATTGGCTTTGTCCATCTCGACGAGCAGTTCAATATCAAAAGGCATGTATTTGCGCGCAAAAGGGGCGGCAGGCGCACGGTAGCGCTTGGACAGGGGTGTGGTAGCCAAACGATTGCTGTGCCACTGGGTGATTAGGCGAGTGACTTGTGCGCGACTGTAGCCGCTGGTGCGTTGCAGATACTTCAGCAGCACCCCTCGCTCGCGCTTGGTTCGCCTGGGGTAGTCAAAGCGCGTGAGTACGCGACTGATGTGTTCATAGCGCTCGCGGTCATTCCCAGACTTTGTGAACTCAACTTGGGTGCAGCCACTGAGAAATTGCTCGATCTGTTCAATCGTACAAAGCCGTGTTTCGTTCATGTTGATCATCATCCTTGCAATGATCAACCCACTTCACGATTCGCCTCAAATTCTTCGCTTCAGGCTCATACCTCATTGGAAATACGAACTCTCGTTCAGGCTCATACCACATTGGACAAGGCTTGCTCTGGACAAGTGGATTGCCCCCAGTTATACTTCAGCGCACTATTTTACTCACCACGAAAGGATTAAATTATGAGTTTGCTGCTTGCCGGACTAACGGTGCTGGTTATTGGGGATAGTCATTTGGCGAGAAAAGACTACTTGATTGATACTCTGCATGAAGAGCTCAGAAATCAGGGGGCAAAAGTTTATTCCTACGGGGCTTGCGGTACGCCGTCCGGCGCCTGGATGAAGGCGGTTCAACCCCCCTGTGGCAGTGCTTTTCATCTGGATGACGGTAAAACTCGAATTCGTGCGGGGGAAGCCGGAACTTCCGTGCCCTTGCCGGAATTGGTCGCCAAGCATCACCCTGACTTGATCGTGGTCGTGAATGGCGACACCATGGCAGCCTACAAAGAACCCGTGATCCCCAAAAAATGGATATGGGATCAGGTCACTACCTTGACTAACGGAATTAAAGCCAGTGGCGCAGCTTGTGTTTGGGTAGGACCCGGTTGGGGAGCTGAAGGTGGTAAGTATGGCAAGACCTATGCGCGCAGCCAGCAGATGTCGGATTACCTGGCCGATATTGTCGCGCCTTGCACTTACATCAGTACCCTGCAAATGGCCAAGCCGGGTGAGTGGGGCGCGTTGCCAGGCGATGGCCAGCATTACACCAACGACGGCTATCGGGCGTGGGGGAGTGGCATCGCCAAACAGATATTGTCCTCTGATATTCTGCAACAAATAAAACACTGAGCGCGATATGAAAATGAACCTGTTAATGCTGGCCTTGGCAGCGTTTGCACCGGTCGCCTTTGCCGAAGTTCAACTCTATGATACCGGGCCTTCGGAAGAGACTTCTTACGTGCGCTTCGTTAACGCGACCGATCACGCCATTAGCGTGGTGTCAGCCAAGGGCAGTATCGAGTTGAGTGACAAGGCGGCGGCGCGTTCATCGAAGTTCTTTCCCGTCAAGTCGGGGGTGAAGTTGTCGGCTACCATACAGAGTGGCGCGCAGAAGGTCGGCTCGGAAGTGACCGGCAAGCCCTGGGAATACATCACGATTGCCATCCTGCCCAAGGGCGGCAAGCAGATGACCACCCGTCTTGTCAGGGAGACACCGGATGATTTCAATGCCATGCGCGCCTCCTTGTCGCTGGTTAATCTGGATGCCAGGTGTTCTGCTGCGATGATGCAAGGTGGGGCGAAAAGTGCCACCATCCTGGATCAGGTGCATCCTTTGTCCGCGCAACGTCGTCTGATCAATCCCGTCAAGCTGCTGGCCAGCGTGTCCTGTGATGCGGAAACGGCCAAATTGCCGGTTGATCTGGGGCAATTGCAGGCAGGTAAGCGCTACAGTGTTTTCCTGATGACCGTTAACAAGTCACGTCAGGCATTCTTCGTACGCGACGGTAACTAAGCGACCATCCTCTTTGTATGTTTCCACGCCTCAACACCTGTTACCCATCAGGTGCTTGAGGTTTTTTATGTTTTTACCGGGGGGTAAATTGATATGGTCTTTGCGTCGCTAGAGTTTTTGACGCTGTTTTTGCCGGTATTCTTCGCGCTGTATTTCATTACGCCGCGTGCCTATCGCAATTACACCATGCTGCTGGGCAGTTGGCTGTTTTATGCCTGGTGGACACCGAAGTTTCTGCTGCTGATCATCTTTCTCACCGTGGTGACCTGGCTGGCGGCTATCCTGATAGAAAGAACAACTTCGGAAAAACTCAAAACGCGGCTCATGGCGGGGGCGATTATCATCAATCTGGCCAGTCTGGCGTGGTACAAATACGCCAATGTGGTATTTCGTTCCCTCAACGATTTGTTCGGCAGTCCCGATCACCCGTTGATTGTATGGGAGACGGTATTCCTGCCGATCGCACTTTCCTTTACCGTGCTGCACGCCACTTCCTATCTGGTGGATGTGCGTCGCAAAGTCGTCCCGGCGCAATACAGTTTCAATTTCTTCGCGGCCTATATCGCCATGTTCCCTCACCTGATTGCAGGCCCTATTGTGCGCTACAAGGTCATCGAGAAGGAATTGCGCGAACGCTATTTCTCTCTGGATGAATTTGCGACTGGGGTACGGTGCTTTATGATTGGATTCTCCATGAAAGTACTGATTGCCGATCCCTTGTCGCCGTTGGTGGCGCTGGTGTTCAAGCAATCGAGTCCCAGTCTGGTTGATGCCTGGATCGGCTGTGGCGCTTACACCATACAGTTATATTTTGACTTCGCGGGCTATAGTCTGATGGCGATCGGACTGGGTCTGATGATGGGCTTCAAGTTTGAGCCTAATTTCAATAATCCCTATCTATCTGTTTCAATACAGGATTTCTGGCGGCGTTGGCATATGACGCTGTCTTCCTGGCTGCGCGACTATTTGTATATCTCGTTATTGGGCGGCAATCGCGGTGGACGGGTGCGCACTTACATCAATATGCTGTTGACCATGTCTATCGGCGGCTTGTGGCACGGTGGTGAAAGCTGGAACTTTTTGATTTGGGGGGTTATCCATGGTTCTGCGTTGAGTATCGCGCGCGCCTATAACAACATGGGGTATTCCATGCCGGATTTCTTCTCGCGGCTGTTGACCCTGGTGGTGGTGATGCTGGCCTGGACGATTTTCAGGGCGGCGGATTTTTCTGCCGCCCTGCATGTCTGGGGTGGGCAGTTTGGACTGAATGGAATAGCTATGGGCGATGAAGTCGCACTGGCGATGCGCCCAACGCTATACGCCTCGTTCATCATCGGCATCATCTGCATCGGCTATCCCGCCACGCGCTTTGCTAAACAGGAGTGGGGGCTTTTCAGTCACAGTGTGTGGCGCGCCGTCTGGCCGACGTTAGCCTTTGCCTATGCGCTGGTGGTGCTGACCGGACAGCAGTCGCCGCCGTTCCTGTATTTTCAGTTTTAATCGGGGGAAAACATGATGAAACATAAATACCTGGTAGCCATCCCCGCCGTGGCTTTTGCCAGCCTGTTGTTCGCAGGGCTGGCGGTATCCGTGATGTCGCTCAAGGCTATCCCTGACAAGGATTGGCAAGAACTCAAAGACCCCGCCAAAATACTGGGTGGGGCAGCGACCAAGCAATTTACCAGGTTGCTGAATCAGCATTTCGTCTTGAGTCCCACTTTTAGCAGCATCGAGCGGGGCTTGTTGTGGAATGTGACTGGCGACTGGGGATCGGGGGTGAGAGGGGGGTGCGACGATTGGTTGTTTCTCGCTGAAGAACTGGAAGTCCATCCTGACCGGGAAAAATCGGCCGCATTCCGATCGCAGCTTGCCGAACGCCTGCACGCACACCTCGCTGCGCGCGGCATCCAATTGCTGATGGTGGTTGTCCCGGACAAGACCCGCATTGAAAGTGCGCATTTATGTGATCTGCGTCGCCCGGATCGGTTTGCACAGCGAGTGGTGAACTGGACGGGAGGCCTTAAAGACAAAGGCATCGCTACGCTGGATTTGACCGCCACGTTGACGCAAGCCTCGGGAGAGCACTATTACCGCACCGATACCCATTGGAACGAAATAGGCGCGAATGTCGCCGCTCAAGCCGTGGCTGCGCGTCTGACCCAATTGCATTGGGCAGCCCAGAATCAGGGGGGGGCAGTGACATTGAACCCCGTCCGTTCGCCGCGTTCGGGTGATCTGATCCATCTGGCAGGCATTGATGGCTTGCCCGCTTTTTTACGCCCTAATCCCGAGCAGGCTCAGGTGACCAATGTTGCGCCCATCGCGGTCGCCAGCGATGATTTATTTGGTGATGCCGGACTTCCCTCGATTGCGCTAGTCGGGACATCGTATTCCCGCAACAGCAATTTTGTGCCTTTTCTGGAACATCATCTGGGTGAACCCGTCGCCAATCTGGCCAAGGACGGCGGGGCGTTTGCCGGTGCCGCGATCAGCTATTTCAGCGGGGCGACCTTCCGCAACAACCCACCCAAGGTGGTGGTGTGGGAAATCCCGGAGCGGATGCTGGAGTCGCCGGTTACAGATGCCGAACGCGGCTGGACGAAAAAATTACTCGACTGATGAGATGCCACCTCTGGTGAAACGGGGTAGTCCAAGCGAATGGGCTACCCGCGTAGTTCCGGTTTACGTTAAATCCACCGGCCTGAAGGCCGGTGACAAATTGCTCAGGGGGTGTTCACATTTCCATGCCCGTTAGAACGCACCTCCTTGTTCTCAATACTGTGAGTAAGGTGTGACCGGATCGGGTTTGAGCGCAACGGGCCCCGTTTCAGGATTGAATTGGTAGCGCAGGTAGAACAGCATCGCGTTGGGCGCGTAGTAGGCTGACCTATCCATGCTGAAACGCCCCCCTAGCGCGACATTCGGTGTCACACGATATTCCGCCGCCGCACGCAAGCTAAAGCCCACCCCGCCCCCCGTCCCGCCTGTGTAGAACGCCTGATTGTAAGCGGACGGAAATGACGGCCCGGTTTCGGCTCTGCCTTGCAAGAGGGGATCGGTCGGATAAAAAGGCGCGCCATTTTCGCGGGTTTTGGCGTAGGAGAGGCTCGCTCGAATTTGGTAGGACAGCAGGTCGGCGCGACCGTAAAGTTCGACTGGCAGGCTGAAACTCAGGCTGTTTTGCGGACTGTAGTAGCCGCCGTGACCAAAGGTATAGAAGGATTGATTGTTGGCAAATTGGGTCAGATTGGCATTGATGCCGACATTGATCACCAGGTCATCCGTGGCATACACATCATTATCCACTGCCGCACGCAGATACAGGCGGTCATTGTTCAGGACATTCTTGCCGCGCAGCAAGCCGTAGGATGCGACGGCGGATACGTTGAACGTGTTGAGTTTGGTGGACATATACAGCGACAGCCCCGTATTGGTGACCCCGCCCCATACCTCACCTGTTACCGGGTCTTTGGTGCCGGCATAAGAGAGCAGGGAGTCGGTCACGGGTCTGCGCGATAAATTAAGCGAATAGCTCATGCGCCCAAAATCGCCGCCCTTACGGATGCCGCCGACGATATTGCTGACGGGAAAACCTTGTCCCACCAGACCGATGTCCGCTTTAAGCGAATTTAGTTCATAGCCCAAACTCAACGAAGTACCCGCCACCTTAGTGGTCAGGGGTTGCGGCGGGACAAACTGGAAAGCCTGGATTTTGCCAAACAAGGCAGCATCGGCAAAAGCGGAGGGCAACGCGCCGGAATCAATGTTAACCCGATCTACCTGTACGGTGGCGTGTGCGTCAAAGCCGATGGGCAGTCGCACCATGATTGGAATTTCGGTCGCGTTATAGGTCGAAGTGCCGTTATTGGAAGACTTGGACTGGATATCCAATCCGGCTTCCACGGAAGCCGTTCTCCTGCTGGAGATGTCTGCCATTTCCCGTTCGGCGACAGCCGCATTATTATTGCCGGGCACGTATTTTCCCTTGTTCGCATCGCTGGCTAGTGCCGCACGGTAGATGCGATCGCTTTCCGGCGTGCTGGCCAGCGCGGGGGCAATTTGACCGATGGGTTCGGCGGGCAAGGACTGGGCGGGTAATAAATCCAGCAGAACGTCCTGCGGTGCGGCCTTTTCCTGTGCCGCGACAGACTCCTTAATGGTCGCTGGTTTCGCGTCTCTGGTTTGCCGATAGTAACTCATCGCTTCGTTGTAATTGCCGTCGGATCTAGCCATTCTCGCGGCCTGCAACAGCAGTTCGGTGTTGTTCGGGTAGCGGTTGATCAGATTGTTTCGGGTGGCTCTGGCCTCCGCACGGTTGCCCAGATTTTGTTGCAGCCCGGCGATGCGCATACGCATATCCACATCGTCGCCTCGTGTCATTTCCAGTAGTTCCTGAACTTCGCTACGCGCCTTGCCGTTCTGTTTATCCTGATAGTAGGCATCGGCCAGTTCCCAGCGGATGTCGGGATCGTTGGGGTGCTGCGCTTTTTCCTGTTCGAGCGCGGAAATTGCGTTGCCGGGCAATTCGGCACTATAAAAATAGCTGCGGTGATATTTGAAGTATTCGCCGCTACTCAACTGATAGGTGTTCAGCACGGCATCCGCCAGTTGTTGCGCCTGTTCCTTTCTACCCGCCTTGATCAGCTTGTCATATTGCCTGCCTGCCATCTGAAATTCCACTTCCCGGATGGTGTTGCGATAGCTCAAGCTGGTTTCGTCATTGCCTTCCGGGAGTCGCAGCGTGGGCAGATAATCGGCGAGTTCCTGATCTTTTTTGGCTCGGCTCAACAGGGACGCAAAATGCACCTGGGTTTTGAGCGGGACAGGCGTAGGCAACTTGCGCATCGCACTCAAGCCCTGTTTTTGCAGACCCAGCTTAAACCAGCCTTCGGCAACCTGTTCGGTCGCGGCATAATTGCCTCTGGCTTGGGTTTCTGCGACGGCCATGATGCGCAGGGCTTCCTTGCGGTTGCCCTTGGCCAGCTTGCTTTCCGCCTGCTCGAAGTAATACTGAATTAGCGCACGGTCACGCGTTGCGCGCATCGCTTTGGTCAGCTCGGCTTCGGGAATTTGAGCCAGGCTATTTAGTGCGCCTGCATTGTCATCCAGATTGAGCAATATCAGGGCGCGGACGTAGCGCATCGAAGCATCATTCGGCGCGAGAGCCACCCCTTCCTGGGTGATCTGTCTGGCCAGCGGGGCGAGATTGAGGCTGATGTATAACTTGGCCAACGAGAAGCGCGCCCAGGCACTTTTCGGGTCGAGCAGGACAGCCATTTCCAATGCCTGAATCGCGTGGCTGGTGCGATGTGCGGCGAGATAGAGATCCGCTTCCTCGCGCAACAAGCCGGCTTGGCTGGCGGGATCTTTTTTCCATTCGGCAGGGTAGGTCTGGATGGTGTGTTCAATCAGCGCCATTGCTTCTTCGCTGCGTTGGGTGCGGATCAACAAACTGCTCAAGCCGCGTATTGCCGAGACGTTGTAGCCCTCGATGGGAAGCACCTGGCGGTACAGGCGTTCAGCCTCGGCCAGTTCATTGTTGGCCGCCTTGATATTGCCCAGCACGGCGAGCGCATTGGGTTCGTCCGGTTGCAGGGTCAGCGCATTGCGGATAACGGTTTCCGCTTCGGATAATCTATTTTCTTCCAGCAAGTCATCCGCTAGGCGTATGTCCTTCCAGAATTTGGCCGTGCCGATCAGACTTTGCCACTGGGGCGTGTTGTTGCCCCCCCTTTCGGCGACCAGCGCTTGTTCAAAGTAGCCGATTGCGGCATCGTGACGGCCTTGTTTCAGCCGGATCATCCCCAGACCACCCAGTACCTCGGTGTCTTGTGGTCTGCGCGTGAGGATGTCGTTGAGGCTTTTTTCGGCAACTTCATAATCGCCGTCATCCAGCGCATCCAGTGCTTCGGTACGCGCCGTGATATCGGGGTCAATCGGCGCATTGATCGCCTCTTCAGGCGCTGGGGTGGGCGCGGTAGGGGGTTCATTGACTACGCTGATGACGGCAGTGGGACTTTTGGACTTTGCACGCGCCAGGCTTCCCACCCTTTTGCGTTTGGGGACTTTTCGGGTGATGACTTGCTGTTCGGCACGATTTTTTTGTACTTCGCCCAACAGGGCAATCATTTCCTTGTCATCGGGATAAACGGTCAAAAAGCGTCGGATAGCCGTTTGTTGAGTCGTTCCTTCGGGCAAACGGTGCAGCGCGCGGCGCCAGTCTTTTTGCAGGCGTTGAGTGTTCACCCCGCGTTGCCTGGATAATTCCTCGTAGTCGGCGAGCGCCTGAGAGAGTTGCCTGGGGTCGTTCGCCTGTGCGCTGAGTGCGTCCATATCCGCTTGCCTAGCCTCAGGGCGCGGCTTAAGGGCCGCGTCCGTGACAGGGGCGGGGATATCCGTGCCAGTATTGTGAGGCGGGTTTTTTTTCTGCGCTATCTGGTTCAGTAAGGACAATGCCTCGGCAGAGTTGGGTTCGAGCAGTAGCGCTTTTTGCAACAAAGGCTGAGCCAAATCGGCGCGATTCTTGTCCAGCCATTTTTTTGCGCCGTTCAACAATATATTCGTCGCGTTGTTGCTTTGCGCTGATGACGGGGAGGGTAAGAAAATGATGCCTGCCAGCAACAGCGTGGCGGGTAGCGCGCGTAAGTTTATTTGCATTTTGTCGTCCAACGTGGGATGAGATTCCCTTTGGAATCAAACTGGTATAGCTCGTCGCGCCACCCCAGCGCAAACAGGGCTAATACCTGATCGTAATAACTGTCTTCTGCAATCGGCTGCTCGTCAAGCAGGGCGAGCTGCGCTTGTGCCGCCCGGTCATACCCGGAAGCCAGTAGGAATGGCAGCATCGCTGCCGAGAAACCGCTGGGTCCCGGACGGTTGGCGTGTCCGGTAATGATATGGATTTCCTTAGGCGGTGCCCCCTGATTTTCCACTAGGCGCGCCATCGGTTTAAGCGCACTCAGTATTGTGTCGCGTTCAGCGCTGCCCCGACTCATCATGCCCGCCCACAAGTAAACCCGGATGGCATCATAAGAACCGACCGCGCCTTTTTCGCTCTCGGTATCGGGTAAAAATCCGCGCTCGAAGTCGTAAATCATCCAGTCTGCGGCATAACCTTTGGGAGCGGATTTAACGATCAGTTGTTGAGAGGAATACAGTAATTTCGCCCAGCGTGGATCTTTGCTGTGCGCGACAAACCATTGCAATAATTGCAGCGGAACATAGCTGGCATTGAGTCGCACACTGTTTGGCGTAGGGGTGAAGCCGACCGCGCCGGGCAAGAGTACCAGTCCCAGCTTGGGGGCTTCCAGGGTTGTCGATGACAAAATCCGGTCAGCAATCAGTGAGGATAGCGCTACATAACGCCGATCAGACCAAAGCCTGCCGGCTTCGCCGAGAGCGTAAGCCATCCACAAATCCGCATCGGAGGCCGAATTGCCATCGAGCTGTTCTTTTGCGCCATTTTCGCCCGTTCCCCAGTTCCACCCCGGCAGGCGAGCGGTCAGGTCATCCTGCGTCTGGTGCGTTTCAGTCCAGCCCAACAGTTTGTCAAAGGTATCGCGGTCATTGGCCACCAGTGCGAAGAACAGCGCGTAAGCCTGTCCTTCCGAGGTGGTGCGCATATCCCCCATGCTGCTGTCAACGATGCGACCTTCTTCGGAGAGGGTGGATTTTTTGAATGTTTCCCAGGCATGCCAGGGCGTTTCGCAAAGTGTGCTGTCCACAGCGGCAGATGAACTGATGCTGCCCATCAGCATTCCTGCCAACAGAAGGTTTAAAAATATTTTTGCTGTGCGCGACATGCGGTGCTGGTCTGTTAAATATGATTATAAATCAATTGGTTGGTTAAATATTGGGGCTGACTTTTTGCGCGTTCAGGAGGTGCTGGGCAGCGCGCTGATAAAACAAAAAAGGTCCTATGTGAAATAGAGTGGGTAATCGAATTTCATTTTTCCGCATAAAAAGTAAATCATGTTGATGAAATTCCCCGTGTTGCGGTAACCTCTGGCGCGTCTTTTGGCCAGTTGAACTTTGCTGTTAAT
>Ga0210015_1001743_pt1 | contig 21208 bp, 21 predicted proteins | sample CryGeymeta201522_FD_185471 | JGI IMG/M metagenome (GOLD analysis project Ga0210015, IMG submission 185471) | Groundwater microbial communities from Crystal Geyser aquifers in Utah, USA - Crystal Geyser metaG 2015-22 (SPAdes) (version 2) | ecosystem: Environmental > Aquatic > Deep subsurface >... | reverse complement strand
ATATTCGTGGTAGAATTGCGGACTCATGAACCAACATATTGTATTAAGGCTAGTCAAGTGCATATGCCTATAAAGAATTTTGTTTCTCCATTTAACTTTCCATCAGGAAAGATGATAAAATTAACAAATAAATAGCAATGACAGCGGAAATAGGCAAAATAGAGAGGCCGCTTGCAGAGCAGTTTAAGCACGGGGAAAAAATTTACCTGGTTCCTCTGATATTTGCTGGCGAAGATATGCCATCTGAGTACAAGGAAAAATGTTCTTGCTATTGGCAGCAGGTAGAAGAGCAGTTAACTAACCTGGAGACTAAGATTGGCAAAGTAAAACGAATTTATCACGAGTCGATTGCGGTACACGGCGATGAAGGCATGAAAATTATTGAGAGGTTCAATCTTAGTAGCTACCAAATTGCTAAAATCAGATGTGATAATGGTGCTACTCTGGAAGGAATCGAAGATGCGGAATTATTGAAGGAAGTTACAGATTGGCAAAGATGTCTTTTGCTCGGACTTATCAGTGAAAAGGTGGCTGGCATAGTCTCTCAATCTTACTTCGAGGCTTCAAAAAAACGGTATGAATTTATGGTTAAGAAGATAAGTGAGACGCTTAAAGATGATGAAGCTGGACTTCTTTTCATCAGGGAGGCAAGTAGTTTGCAATATCCTGATGATGTAGAGGTATTCAGCGTTTTCCCACCGGCGCTGGATGAAATTCATCGGTGGCTTCGTGACCAAGCCACTAAGACAGAGGAGTAGCGAAAGATGTCTTATCGCTCGCAATGACAGGTAGAGTTGTGCGCTGATTTATGCGCTTGGCTATAAATAGCTTTAGCATTTGATGGTGAGTTATGAAGGTAAGGAAGCCTGTTGTCTCAGGTATGTTTTATGATAGCACCGCTAAAGAACTCTTAAAACAGATTGAATGGTGCTATAAGCATGAACTTGGGCCTGGAGTCACCCCAAAGATAAATATTAAGGGGCGAAGGGAGATTGTTGCCCTCGTTGTTCCTCATGCCGGCTATGTTTACTCCGGACCAGTGGCGGCTCATGCCTATAAGGAACTGGCTAATGATGGAATCCCCAATACAGTGGTGATAATTGGTCCTAACCATACCGGATACGGTGCCGCAGTCTCTGTATGGGCAAAAGGTGTCTGGAAAACGCCGCTTGGAGAGGTCAAGGTAAACGAGGAGCTGGCTTCTAGTCTTTTAGATGGAATAATCCAGGCTGATGAAACAGCTCATCTATATGAGCATAGTATTGAAGTGCAGATCCCCTGGCTCCAGCATCTCTATAAAGAAGAGGTAAAGATTGTACCCATAACTATGCTGGCTCAAGATATAGAGACAGCCAGAGAGGTGGGACAAGCAATTTCCCAAGCTAGTGATAATATTGTGGTTATCGCAAGTAGCGATTTCACTCATTATGAAACTCATGCTGTTGCTACAGAGAAAGATAAGTCTATGATTGAAGCCATAATTGACCTGGACGAGGAAAAACTATATCAACAGCGTGAGCTACTTAATAGCACAATGTGCGGCTTTGGTCCGGTAGCCTCAGTTATCGTAGCAGCCAAGGAAATGAAAGCAAAAAATGCCACCTTACTGAAATATGCTACCAGCGGGGATACCACCGGAGATTTCTCCAGGGTGGTCGGCTATGCTTCCATCCTTATAAGACGGTAGAGCCTGTCTATCTTACCGAGCTTATTATCTTGCCTTTGATGTCTTCCTCAATAGTAATGATACCAAAGGAATCCGCAGCTTTTCCCAGGTTAAAAAAGAGAATACCATCAATCACTTTATTCTGGGATTCATGGGAATGTCCATAGACAATGGCATCCACCTTATCCTGGACAAAGATGTTTCTCACTCTCTTCTCTATTCCCCAGGAAGCACCCCAGCCATGAGTAATACCAATCCTTTTATTTCCTGTATCTATTATTTCCTTAGCCGGGAGCATAGCCTTTAGCTCAGCCGAATCCATATTACCATGAACCGCCTTCACCTCTCCAATTTGCTTTAATTCATTGAGCACTTCTGTGGAGGTGAAATCTCCAGCATGGATGATGAGATCAACCCTGGAGAGCAAATCAAGTATTTTCTTGGGGAGACCTTTGACCGAACTTACATGAGTGTCGGAAAGCACAGCTATCTTCATAGTTGCTTATAATATTTGTACTAATGAACGCTGGAGCAAGTAGATCTATAAGCCGAGTTCTGTACTCCAAAGTGGAGTGGTGGCCATCCATCTAGCCCCAGTGTTACCGCTGGGGTCAAGCGACCAACCCGAGGGCTTCGGCCGAGCACCTTAAACCGCAACCAAAGAAAACCACAGCTCTCTGGGCGGTTATCGCCCTTCTATTCGGTCTTGCTCCAGGTGGGGTTTGCCCAGCCAATCAGTCACCTGACTGCTGGTAAGCTCTTACCTCACCATTTCACCCTTGCCCTGTTCCCTTGCCACTCTTTGTTTTTCAAGGGATAGGTGGTATGTTTCTGTGGCACTTTCCGTAGGGTTACCCCTCCTGGGTGTTACCCAGCACCCTGCTCGGTGGAGTTCGGACTTTCCTCCCCGTACTAATACAGGGCGGCCACCCGGTCTACTTGCTCCATGGTCAGTTTATAGCTAATGAAGGGAAAAGTCAAATTAACCTATCGCTTTTGGGGCTATTCCACACAGAGTATTCTGTTACAATTATTGCACTGGACTAAATCACCGGCTTTGACTCGTTGCCATTGGCTTGTAGGCAAGGTGATGCGGCATCCCAGGCATCTTCCTTGCTCTACCTTAGCTACAGCTTGCCCTCTTGTCATTCTTAGCTGTTCGTAAAGCCTCAGATTTTCCGAGTCAAGTGGCTGCGCTAGCTCTTGACGCATCTCAGAAAGCCTATTAAGCTCAACCTCAACTTCAACTTTCCTTTGCTTGAGGCTTTCTTGTCTTTGTTGCCATTCCCGCTGCAATTTTTGCACTTCCTTGCTGCGGGCTTTTACCTCGGCTTCCATTTCTTCCACCTGAGCCATTAGTTCCAATAATTCGTCCTCTTTCTTTACTATCTTGCTCTTGAAGCTTCTAGCCTCGTTCTCCAGATTCACTAGCTCCTTAGGATTTTTGGTCTTGCCACTGTAAAGCTTATGGTTGGTCTGTTTCATCTTCTCTTGAAGGTCTTCTAGCTCCCACTCCATCTCCTTTTGCTTTCTCTTAGCCTCTGCCAGTTGTTGTTCTTGCGCAGTGAATTTGGATCCGGCGGTAAGCAAATCCTTGTTGTCCGCTAAGTGATTTTCGATCTCGTTTAGTGTTTGTTGTTTCTTTTGGATTTCCAGGTCTACCTGTTGTAGCTTATAGAGCTGTCCTGCCAAGCTCATCCCGAGGTTTATTGTAAAAGCAGTACAATACCTTTGTCAAAGAAGCTTCGTCAAACAACATTAACCGGCAGCGTTTAGCAATACCCGGTTGTCATTCTGAGCCCTTCGCTCCCTATCATTCTGAGCGTAGCGAAGAATCTGTGGCGATCAGGACAGGCTCCGCGAAGAATCTAGACCCTTCGCTATCGCTCAGGGTGACAAAATAAACAACGTTATGAACCTTATTTCTTTTTCTTCCGGCGCCCAAGGTAATAAATCCCCAGAGCAGCAAGGACAAGCCCAATAGCAAGGCCACGCATGGCACGATTTATTTGAGGAGCGGAGGAAATACCTACACCGGTTGACACCAGTAGACGAATATATAATTTCACGGTCAGAAAGTCGCCTGGCTCAGGAGCAACTCCTAGCCATATCTCCCAGTCCTTGTTTGCCCATTTTGCATCTGAAGGTATGGTAATTTTTACCTTTACCGGGACACTAGAATTGGCTTCTATCTTGACTCGTTGAGCAAAGTTTATCCAGCTATTATCGGGGAAGTCAGCCCTTCCTTGTCTTCGTTGCGACTCCTCAGGATTGTAAGTAACGAGAATAAAATTATCTTCCCTATTATCCTTATTATAAATGGTGAGGTTAAATTCAGTTTCTTGACCTGGGAGCAGGTCACGTATTTCTACTTCGGCTGGAGAGACGCTGAAACCTTGAGCTAGAACAGAAGAGGTCAGAGCGAAAACAAGAAAAGTGGCAATGGCACCAGAGAGGCATTTGCTGTATCTTATCATCAAGCAGCCACTGCGCTTATGGTAACTTGTGCTTGCATCTCCCTACCACTGTAGAAATAGGTAGGAGTTACTAACCTCAGCCCAAATTGTCTTTTATCGCCAGGCGCTAAGCTTGAGCCGGTGCTACCATAAGGCCAAAATTCGCTTTGTGTCTTGGTGACAGGAACATATCCATCTACATTAGGTCCACGAGTGGTATCACCAGATATACGGAACCATAACCCATAAATATGTTGTCCACTGCTTCCATCGTTGCTCAGCGTCCACTTATATGCTGTAGGGTTGCTAACCCATTTCGCATCTTCACCGACAATAGAAGTTTTCACATTGCAATTGCCAGCCACTGTCAAAGTGCACCATTCAATTGGTGGGATTGTTTCACGGACAGCGTTTGAGGCGACATTTCCCAAATCCCAATTTGTCTTGTCCAGAGTGATAGAAATTTCATCGGCCCCGGTCATGGTGATGGTTATGGTGCCACTATCACCAGCCAGTGTGGGCAGAGAAAAACACAACACCAATATAAGAGCTGATAATATACCTAGAATTTTTGGCTTCATCCTTGCCTCCTAACCAATTTAAATACTACTGATCCAACCAAGGTTAAGACTCTTCGCTATATACTTCTTAATATAGGTGATCTTAATTCAGCTAAAACTGACCTATGGTAATAAACCATTGATGGATATGTCAATAGGTTATTAGCAGAATTTTTCAACAAAGCTGATCGTGGCTCCTGACATGCTTGACTTTATGCTGCCGTGTCTGTATAGTTTGCCACAACTTTTCTACCTATGGAGAAAGATGTCACAGCCTAAATTTAAGCAGTTGGAGCGAGCTTATGGGTTTGATGAAGTATCACTCGTTCCCGGAGATGTAACTATTAATCCTGACCAAACAGATATAAGCTTCAATTTGAGGAATCTTACCTTCTCCATCCCTATACTGGCGGCAGCTATGGATGCTGTTGTTGACCCTTCTTTTGCTGTCAAGTTCAATAAGCTTGGTGGACTGGCTGTTCTTAATCTTGAAGGGATACAAACGCGCTACGAAAACGCCGACGAAATCATGGAGTGCATTGTGCAAACCCCAGAAAATAAGATTACCTCTTTACTTCAAAAGATTTACGCCGAGCCTATCAAGGAAAATCTTATTAGTGAACGTATCAGGGCAATAAAACAAGCAGGTGCTATTTGTGCTGTCTCGGTAACTCCGCAAAACGCTAAAACGCTAGCTCTTGTTGCCAAGGATGCTGGAATAGATTTGCTGGTAGCGCAATCTACAGTCACGACAACCCGGCACATCTCCAAGAGCTATCGGGGGCTCATATTGTCTGAGCTATGCCAGACAATGTCCTTACCTGTTATAGTGGGCAATTGTTGCAGCTACAGCGCAGCACTTGAATTGATGAGAACGGGGATTGATGGCATCCTGGTTGGTGTGGGACCTGGGGCTGCTTGCACCACTAGAGAAGTTCTTGGTGTGGGAGTTCCCCAAATAACTGCTACCATAGAATGTGCCGCTGCCAGGGAAACTTATTTTCAAGAAAGTGGCAAGTACGTAGCGGTGATAACTGACGGAGGTATTCACACTGGGGGTGACTTATGCAAAGCATTTGCTGCCGGTGCCGATGCAGTAATGATTGGCTCCCCACTAGCCCAGGCGGAAGGGGCACCAGGAAGAGGCTATCATTGGGGAATGTCCCACTCCCATTCAGCTTTACCAAGAGGAACACGTGTCAAGGTTGGTACCATCGCTTCTCTGGAGCAAATTCTATTCGGCCCCAGCTCTGTAACCAATGGTACCCAAAACCTGGCTGGCGCCTTGCGCACCAGCATGGGGGTGTGTGGCGCTCGAAACATCAAAGAAATGCATAAAGTCAGAATGATTATTGCCCCAGCTATAAAGACAGAGGGGAAATATTTCCAGATGACTCAGCACGTCCCTTAGAGGAAGGCGGAAAAGCAAAACCACACCCCGAAGCCGATTAGAATAAAGGCGCAAATAGTAAACACGGTTTTTTGTACCCGCTCCGTCCACCACTTTCTTGATTTAAAGGTGATTACGGAAAGAAACTCGTACCAGACCAAATCACAAGGCCAATGTACCAGAGTAAACAGAATAATACCAGGCATACCGAAATCAGCCGCCCGGGTTATTAAAGGCATGCCCACAAATACCCACCACAGGTAAAAAGCAGAGTTGCTGCCTGTAATGACTATGCCGGTAACTAGAGAACTAGATGGGAGCCCGACTACTTCACCAATATTGTAGTTGCCCAATTTATTGGGCTTTGCCTGATAAATCAGGCAACTACGGAACAGGCGAAAACCTAAGTAAAATAGTGCCAGCCCACCTACAATGTATATGACTTTGACAACTTGTGCCGAAAATATAAAGTAGCCAAATCCCAAATAGATTATAACTATGAGAGGTAATTCGATGACGGCATGTCCTACGGCAATTCGGGCACCAGCATTTTTATCACTATAACTTTTGGCTATTGTGACAGCAGTCATCGGTCCCGGCAACATGACGCCAGTCAAGGAGATAGCCGCTGCTGACAACAAAAATAAACCAAAGCTTGTTTCCATAATCTAATCATTCGTCTGGTGTCATTCTGAGGGAGCGAAACAAATTCGAATTCAGGTTAAGTTTCTTCCTCTTCTTCCTCTTCAACTGGCATACCCCCACCGTAAGAAGGTAATATAGCACTTGCCTTAGCTCGTCCGTGCTTGGCTTCTTTAGGCAAATCGTTTATCTGTCTTCTTAGCTCGACAAACACTTCCTCTGGTTGTTCTGCCGGGATAACTACTCCGTCTACCTCAGCCTCCCACAAATTTCTTAGCACATCGCCATTCACCAGAGAAGGCAATATTACTATAAGCGGCTTATCCAATAATTCCCTAAAACGCTGACAAAGAAGCAAATGTTCCACGGTGACGAAAGAGCCTTCACCACAGTTAAGAAACACGCCATCTATATCAAGACTGTTAACAGTCTTGACCAAGCCTGAATCCAAAGAAGGTTCTACCATTAAAAATTTACCAATCTCTTTCCTATGCAATATTGCGGCCGGCATTCCGGTAAGGAAAACCACGAAATCGCAACCAGACCTAGCAAGTTCATCCACCTTTTCTTCATTGGCGTCCTTTATTAACACACCAAGAGGGACCTTGCCTACAGCCTTAACTATTTTCTTAACGACTTCGGCACCAAGCTCCTGGCTCATTATTAGCCCGCCATCTATGTTGCTTTTGGCTATAATCTCAGCTTCTTTAGCATCCAGCGGAGAAAGCGTAGCAAGAAGCAACATCCCTGGGGTCTTCGATTCGCTAACAGGTGAACGGAAGCCTATAGGTGATATTGAAGTATTGGAAAGATGCTGCAACTTATCAACAAATTTGCTCATATTACCTCCTGGCCTTTACACTTCCCACATTATTTTTGTTAGGGTGTCAACCTCCCGACCAATTGCAATGCTATTGTAGAGGAAAATGAGAACAAACTCAATGCAATTCAACAGTCCGTTTTTTGTTCAGGCTACGAGTAGAATACAAAGACACAAGAAGGAGTAGCACGGCCAATTTCAATCTGACAATGAAAGTCTCTATTGAAAGAACAATTCATAGCGATCGTCCCGAAGAGGATGACCTAGCCCAAAATCATATTCTTTTAATTCTTATCGATACAGAATTCCTATAGCCATTTTGCCTTATTTCTATTGAAGGAATCTCTCTGCTCTCTTGCTATAATAGAGGTGGCTGGTAAGGTTTGGTCAAGGGATGCCCATCAAGGGGCGGTTTAATCTTGTCCAAATCTAAGCCAAACCTGTAAAGTATTGTAGGGGTAATGTCTGCCCGCTCGCCCCGGCGTATTACCCCAGGGTCATTGGTGGCCAGGAAAACATAAGGGGCGTTACTATGGCTGTTCATACCCTCATCAAACCCGTGGTCAGCGGTAACATAGATTAATGACCTATCATACAGGTTTAGTTCTTTCAACTTTTGCATAATCTTGCCAGTCCAGATATCGGCAGATATGAGCGCATCATTATACTCCTTAGAGTTTTCGCCGAACGCGTGCCCTTTATGATCAACCTGGGCAAAGTGAACAAAGAAGAAGAACGGTTTGTCTTTGTATTGCTCAAGCAACTCTAAAGCCTTTGAGCCTACTCTTTCATCCTCCTCTAAACCATTGATAAAGATATCCATATTTTCCTTGCTGTAATAATATGGCTTACCCGGGATGAGCTGGTATTTCACGCCTCCCTCAATTATGATCTTTCCCTCTACTTTGTCCCCCTCCTTAAAGGGCTTACGCTGCGGTGGATCGGCATCTACATTTCCTCTCTTGCCAATCACGGCTACGGTAATAAATTTCTCCGCGCCAAAGAATTCTTCCAGACGTTCAAAAACGGTGTATCCCTTGGGTATTGGCTCATAGCGGCCGTTGCTGAATACGCCGGTGACCTCTGGTTCGTACCCGGTCAGGATTTGAGCCCAGCCGGCCTTGGTATCCGTCACCCGGTAGATATCAATGGCTACCAGGGCTCCTTCGGAACTCAGCTTTTTTAAGTTGGGGAGTTCTCCTCGGCTCAGACTTTCCTTGACGTGGTTTCTCTGAGCGCCATCCCAAATGTTCATTTTCCCTTCTATTTTAGATATCGGTCGAAGAAATTTGCTATTATTTTCGTAATCTCGGCGCGGGCTGGTGTAATAAGGCCACCAACCGGCATCAAGCCGTGCCCACCATTTTTGACTATGATCAGAGCCACCGGGACGCCAGCCGATGCTAATCGTTGGTATAGTGCCTGTGATTGACCAAGCGGCACAAGGTTGTCCTTTTCTCCGTGCAGAATCAGAAAAGGCGGGTCATCTTTGGAAACGTACATCACCGGGCTTGCCTGTTTGATGATCTGGGATGCGTGGTCTGAGGTACCAAAAACTTGCTCTATGAGTGGTGATTTGTTCCCCTCGAAGCCTACCGTCAAATCGGCTGGGCCGAACATATCTACCACTGCTTGTACCCGGCTTGATTGGTTAGCGTACCCACCCGAACCCTCAAATCCAGCACTGACGTCAGTTAGGCCGAGCAGCGCTACCAGATGGCCCCCGGCACTGCCACCCCAGGCACCAATGCGCCCCGGGTCAAGGCCGTAAGTAGCAGCGCTCGCCCGCAGAAAACGAATGGCGCACTTAACGTCCTCAATCTGAGCTGGAAACTTGTACTGTGGCGCCAGGCGGTAATTGACTGCAGGAACCAGGTAACCTCTGGCTATGAGTTCTGCTATGTCTCGTTGTCCGGCACCAGAGGCTTTATCACCTTTAGTCCAACCGCCACCGTGTACATAAACTACCGCAGGTACAGGCCCATTTGCTACCTTGGGATAATAAATATCCATCTTGAGGGCAACACCATCAGCGGTCCCATAGGTGACATCACGTTCCACTGCGCCTAGCTTGGCAGGGTTGAGGGGTGCGATTGCAGGTGACAGCAACGGTGCTTGTGACCCACAGGCGGTGGCAGCTATTAATCCTGAGAGCAATAAGACAGCGAGTGAGATTTTGGAAAATCCATTCATTCTTGATTGGCCTATCTTGATTTGTACACTCCGCCTTTGGCTGTTCGGCCAGTCTTCTTCAATTATAGAAGTTGTCCAAAAACTGGTTCCACAATCTTCTTATGCTGGCGAAAATCTCCTTGCCTTCTTCACTTCGTAATTTATAATTAACCACATAAGTTGGTACACAATTTATTTGTCATTACGAGCGAAGCATGGCAATCCCATTGGCAGCTCTGAGATTGCTTCGGCTGACTTTGTCAGCCTCGCAATGACCTTTCCGTAACCATTTTTGGAATTGGCTATAGCTGCCATCCTCCTTACTACGTCAACCGGTTCCATATTTTGTCTTCTTTCAGCCACTCCTTCACCCCGGCATCCATTACTGCCTTCTCAGGCTCTTTCTCCATTGTTTCTTCTAATTTCTTAATCGCCTAGATTTCCTTAATAGCAGCTACAATGGCTTCTCTCTTTTCTATTGCCTGTTTCACCTTCCTGGGTAATCCTTGCCCTGTCCTATTTTCACCATAGAGAGCACCTTCCGCCTTATCAATGGCTAGCCCCTCAGCCATATATCTCTCAATATTAGTCATTAGTCTCTAGACTTAAGACTATTGACTATCAGACTATTTTTACTTCACACCCAACACCTGGCGGGCAATGGTCCACCTCTGCATCTCGGAAGTTCCTTCGTAAAGTTCAGTTATCCTCTGGTCACGATAATATCGTTCCACAGCAAAATCTTTGGTGTAACCATAACCGCCAAAAATTTGAACAGCTTTGTGACAAACCCTGTGAGATGCCTCACTGGCAAAGAGTTTTGCCATGGCAGATTCCTTAGGAGGAGCATGCCCTTCTTTCTCTGTTAGCCAGGCAGCTTTATAAATCAATAGCCGCGCCGTCTCAATATCCGTGGCCATGTCAGCAATCATCCACTGTATCGCTTGCATCTTAGCTAGTTCCATGCCAAATTGCTTTCTCTCCTTGCAATAAGCCACGGCGGCGTCAAAAGCTGCCTGGGATATACCTAATGCCTGGGCAGCTATACTGACCCGACTGGCATCTATCGCTTCCAGTGCCACCCTGAACCCCCTCCCCTCTTCGCCTATCAAATTAGCCACAGGTATTTTGCAGTTGTCGAAAATCAACTCGGTGGCTGAAGCGGGGTGTAACCCCATTTTCCTTTCTATCTTGCCTACCGAGAAGCCAAAGGTACCTTGATCAACGACAAAAGCGCTAATACCTCGGTATCCCAACAATTTATCTTTAGTGGCGAAGGTAGTAACGAACTGAGCTTCGGCACCATTACTTATGAAAATCTTAGTCCCGTTGAGGATATAAAAATCGCCTTCTCTGGTGTATCTTGTTTCCAGAGCGGCGACGTCGCTCCCTGCCATAGCCTCGGTTAGACCAAAAGCAACTATCGCTCCGTTAATTACACGGGGGATATAATGTTCTTTTTGTTGCTCGCTGCCATGCATAAGAATTGGATACATAGCTAGCCCCAAACTGGCTAGATAAGCAACACCCAGGCCAGCTGAAGCTCGGGAAACTTCTTCAGCGGCAATAGCAAAACTTATCTCGTCTCCACTCCCCCCATACTTTTCCGGAAAATGAACAGCAAATAACCCGGCATCAACCATCTTCTTGATGGTTTCATGGGGAAACTTGTTGCTCTCATCCCATTCAGCAGCATAAGGTTCGATTTCCTTAACACAGAAATCCCGCACCATTGTTTGAAACATCTTTTGTCCCTCAGTCAGTTCGAAATCCATTCTTTGAACTCCTTTAATTTATTTTTGATCAGTTCCCAGACACCAGAAGATTGCCTGTGACTCTTTTGTCACACTCCTTCGCTCCCAGAGTCAGGAAAACCAAAAGCCATTTTAATCAAGATACCAGGGAAAAACAAGAACTCGAAATTGCCTGTGAAACCTGCCCGAACAGGGCCGCAGTTGGAAATAGTTGTCAAGCTTTTTGTTGTTCCACAGGTGCTTTAATTAGAGATGCAAAAAATACTCCCAAAGCCGAAGCTATAATGCACATCCATACCATGTAGTAATACGAACCTGTAACATCAAAAATTCGTCCGCCGGCAAAAGGACCTAAAGCCGTACCTATGCCGGCGAAAACGACAGTAAGGCCGAGTATAGTTGCTGTGGCTTTCGAACCAAAGAAATCTACAATAAATGACGGTACTACGCCTGCCCACCCACCAACGCCCAAGCCGAAAATTATGGCAAATAAGAAAAACATCCACAGTTCCCGACAGAACAAAAGCAAAAACACTCCTATTAGCTGAACAACGACACTGCAAAGGAAGCAACGCTTCCTGCCTATCCTGTCGGAAAGGAAGCCCCCTCCTATTCTACTAGCTATGCTCGTCCCACCTATGACCCCGGCAACAATCCCAGCAGTCACCAGGGGTATTCCCCTATCCGTAAGAAGGGGAACTATATTTATCATTATTGCCCAATCAGCTATCGCGGCGAACAACCAAGCCAAACTTATCATCCAGAAAGCCCTCGTTTTCAAAGCTTGAGCTGCGGTAAAATCTTTAGTGGATTTCCCTTCTACCTCCACCTCAATGCTTCTTTTCGGGGCTTGCTTTACGAACCTTGCTACAGGAATAAAAAGAACCCAACAGATAACCCCCACAACAATATAAGCTATCCGCCATCCGTAGGACGAAATAAGCCAGGCAGCTAAAGGAGAGAAAACTAAAGACCCCGCTCCTAGACCAGCTGCTCCTACCCCTACAGCAAGACCTCTTTTCTCTGTAAACCAGCGAGAAACTGTTGCCATTAGGGGACTATAAATTGAGGCAACCCCGAGAGCAAAAACAAAGCCATAGAAAAAGTAAAGCTGCCAAATGGTAGAAGTACGACTCATCAAAAGCATGGCCAGACCAATGCAGAAGCCACCTACGGCAGCAACTACTCTGGGACCAAACCTATCGGTTATTTTCCCCGCTACTGGGGCAAAAATATCATGAACAATAGCATAGATGCTGAAGGCACCAGCGGTAGCCGCTCTACTCCAGTTGAATTCAAAAACTAGTGGCTTAAAGAAAACTCCGAAAGCAAATGCCAAGCCGAAAGCTAATAACTCAGCGAGAAAAACTACCCCAACTATTACCCATCCGTAATAAGACCGTCTAGATTCTTCCAAATAAGGCATCTTACCCTCTATATCTAGATTTTAGACTATACTCTTTGTTTGGGTAAAATCAAAATCATACTAATAGTTGCATTATTTTTGCCATCGTGGTAAAATTTTCTTAAGCCTTTAAATCAGTCCAGCGAGACTGATAAGGGGAAACATGCTAAAGCAAAGTAGGGCAACAGTCCCTTCTAGGGCAGGCAAACTAGTTGTTAACCTCTTGTCAGTTTTCTGGCAGGAGGTTTTTTAATGCCAGAAAAGGTCCTCCTTATTTCCAGCGATATAAAGCGGGCCTTATATCGCATCGCTCACGAGATCATAGAAAGAAATAAAGGTGCTGAAGACATTGTGCTTATAGGCTTGTGGACTCGAGGGGTACCTTTAGCCCGGCGCATAGCCGATATAATTCAACATTTTGAAGGCGTCCCAGTCCATGTTGGTGCTTTAGATATTGCTCTTTATCGAGATGATATTTCTTCTCTTGAATTAAGATCGACACTTCGAAAGACCGATATTTCCAGTGATATTACTGATAAGCATGTGGTGCTGGTTGACGATGTCCTTTACACCGGGCGGAGTATTCGCGCTGCTATGGATGCTCTTATAGATCTGGGACGTCCAAAGTCTATACAGCTAGCTGTGCTTATTGATCGCGGTCATCGAGAACTTCCCATTCGGGCTGACTATGTGGGAAAGAACATACCAAGCTCCCGGGATGAAGAAATACAGGTTCAACTGGAGGAAACCGATGGTGTAGATGAGGTAACAATAAAAGAAAAGCAAAATGTAAAAAGCAAAATGCAAAGGTAACTTTGATTTTTTATTTTTAATATTTGATTTTTAAGATGAATCTGGCAAATAGAAGTCTAATCACCATAGACGACCTATCTAATGGTGAAATCGAAACAATCCTTTTCCTGGCAGATGAAATGGCGGCTTTAATAAATGACCAATGTGAGGTATGCCGGGGAAAGATCATGGCAAGTTTGTTTTTTGAGCCAAGCACCAGGACACGGCTATCCTTCGAGACTGCGATGCTGAGACTCGGGGGTCATGTTGTAAGTGCAGTTGACATTGGTGCAACTTCTCTAGCCAAGGGAGAAAGCATTGCTGATATGGCAAGAGTTGTCGGGAGTTACGCTGATATAGTTGTCATCAGGCATCCCTGGGAGGGAGCAGCCAAGGTAGTTGCTGATTACGCTGGCATCCCGGTAATAAATGCCGGCGACGGAAGCCATGAGCATCCTACCCAAACCTTGTGCGATCTCTACACTCTCAAGAAGGAAAAACAAACGATTAAAGGTCTAAAAGTTGCCCTGTGGGGCGACTTGAAAAATGGGCGAACAATACATTCCTTAGCCTACGCACTGGCTAGGTTTGGCGCTACTATCCTTTTCCGTCCCAGTCCAGGACTGGAGATGCCGGAGTATGCCCTAAGAAAACTAACTACGGAATACGAAGGCAAGCTGGAAAGGGACGCTGAGACCCTGAAACATGCTTTCCAGGGGAGACTTTTCCCTGTGGATGCTATGTACATAACACCAAGCCATCCCCACCAGCTTGCCATGATGCCGGACATTAGCATTCAAATCGAGCTGAAGACAGGGGTTGATGCCCTTTATGTCACCAGGTTTCAAAGGGAGAGACTTACTGCCCCACCAGAAGCACAAGAGATAAAGAAAGACTACCTTGTAGTGGATAGAAAACTCTTTAAAGAAAAGGAATTTAAGCGAGCACTTGTTATGCATCCCCTGCCCCGCGTTGATGAACTCGCTTACGAAATGGATGCCGACCCCAGAAGCATGTATTTCAAACAGGCTGCTCGTGGAGTGCCTGTGAGAATGGCACTTATAGCCCTTTTGTTGGGAACTTTGGGAACTAAGGAAGTTACCATCCCTAAAGAAAACGAGTCATTTGTTGCCAGAAAAGACTATCCCATCTATAAACGGGATTCTGGGGTTAAGTGTCCCAACCCAATCTGCGTGTCAAACCAGGAAACAGAAGCAAGGTATATAAAGCCCGAGTTCACAATAGTGAGCTTCGAGCCTTTAATACTGAGGTGTGTCTACTGCGAACACGAACTTTATCCCAAATATATCGCCAGTTCGGATTGGCACGAGGGAAGGCTGGAGAACAAGAAATATCATAGCGCTGATAGTCATTTGATCCGAAAGATTAAGCCCGCGAATCTAATCATTTTTGCTGCTGAGAATGAAGCTCAAGCCCGGGGGTTCAAACCTAGCAAGTATGTCACAGGACATTAGTGGAATAAACAATAAAACCGCCCCATTGCTTATTCGTGGTGGTCGCATAGTTGACCCCAGCCAGGGCATAGACCAGGTCGGTAATCTACTGGTTGATGAGGGCAAGATTGCGCACATAGGAGGTGAAATCCCAACCACCCTCACCCAAACCCTCTCCCTTGAAGGGAGAGGGAAGGGAGAGGGTGGAGCGAAGCAATCTCAAGTAATTGATGCCACCGGGTTGATTGTTTGCCCCGGTTTTATAGACCTTCATTGTCACCTTCGTGAGCCGGGCTTTGAGGATAAAGAAACCATTGCCACCGGGACAAAAGCGGCTGCCAAAGGTGGCTTCACCACCGTTTGTTGCATGGCGAATACAAATCCTCCTTTGGACAATAAAGCTGCCGTGGAGTGGGTAAAACAGAAAGCTAATAAAGATGGCGTTGTTAATGTCTTTCCTATAGGTTGCATTACCAAAGGGAGAAGAGGTGAGGAAATTTGTGAAATGGCTGAGCTGGCTGAGATGGGAGTAGTTGGCTTTAGCGACGATGGAGATCCTGTGTCTAACTCTTTAGTCATGCGTCGTGCCCTTGACTGTAGTCGCAGTCTCGGCTTACCGGTTATTGACCATTGCGAAGATAGGCCACTCACTGACGGCGGAGTTATTAACGAAGGCTGGCTGTCCGCCAAGCTGGGGTTAAAAGGGATACCGGCGGCGGCTGAGGAAATCATGGTGGCCCGGGATATCACTTTGGCAAAACTAACTGGCGCAGGAGTTCACATTGCCCATGTTAGCACATGTGGTTCGGTAGAGCTCATACGCCACGCCAAAGAAAAAGGGATTCTAGTTACTGCGGAAGTTACCCCTCACCATCTAACGTTAACTGAAGAGAGTATTCTAGCCTCACGCAAACCCTCTCTCTTGAAGGGAGAGGGAAGGGAGAGGGTGAAGCGAAGCAATCTTAATCCGCCGAGCTACGACACGAATGCCAAGGTGAACCCACCACTGCGAACCAAACAGGACATAGAGTACTTGATTAAGGGACTTAAAGAAGGCGTGATTGATGCCATAGCTACTGACCATGCACCACATACTCTAGCAGACAAAAAATGCGAAGTGGAGCTAGCTGCTTTTGGCATCAGTGGCTTTGAAACTGCTTTAGGTTGTCTCATGAATCTGGTGCACAAAGGGGAAATAGACTTGACCACATTGCTCTCTAAATTAACTTGTGGACCGGCAAGAATAATAGGGAAAAATAGTGAATTAGGCACGTTTAAAATAGGGGTCCCTGCCAACATCACTATATTTGATCCTGATCGAGAATGGATAGTAAATAGTCGGGAGTTCGCGTCTAAAGGTAAAAATACTCCTTTCGATGGGTGCCAGTTTAAAGGCAAGGTAATAGCAACCATAGTTAATGGCAGGATGGTTTACAAAGATCTGTCTTTTGTCATTCTGGACTCCAAAGGTAGAAAATTTCATGGTTAAGAGAGCAATCTTGGTTCTTGAGGATGGCTCAGTTTACCAAGGTGACTCTTTTGGCGCTGAGACTACTACCTATGGTGAGGTAGTATTTGATACTAGTATGACCGGTTATCAAGAAATGCTCACTGACCCGTCGTTCGCTGGTCAGATCTTAGTGCTCACTTATCCTTTGATTGGCAACTACGGCATCAACGAAGGCGATTTTGAATCAAAGCAGATCCAGGTCAGGGGCTTGACCGTTCGAGAATATTGTTCTCAACCCAGCCACTGGCAAAGCACACGTACTTTACACGAATTTCTGCTGGCGAGTGGCATTCCTGGTATCAGTGGTATAGATACCCGTTCTTTAACTCGTCACCTGCGCTCAAGTGGGGTAATGATGGGCATTCTCAGTTCAGAAATGACCCAGGAAGAGGCGTTGCAGGAGATAAAAAAACTGCCTAGATATGACTGTGTTGATTTTGTTCATGAAGTTAGCACACAAAAGGCGTATGAATGGCAATCCAATACGCCTGTCATTGCAAGCCGAAGCCTTGAGCATAGCGAGGGGGCAATGACTTCCCCTGTCATTGCGAGCAAAGCGAAGCAATCTCATAGAATTGTAATCATTGACTATGGCTTGAAATACAACATATTGCGCATTTTGAGCCAACTTGGCTGCCAGGCAACTGTTGTCCCTTGTACCATTTCAGTGGAAGACGTCTTAGCCTTAAATCCTTATGGTATCGTCCTCTCTCCTGGCCCCGGTGACCCTGCTCTTCTTGATGATATAACGGAAACGGTAAGAAAGCTTATAGGACGAAAGCCAATAATGGGTATCTGTCTCGGGCATCAACTTATAGGTAGAGCTTTTGGGGTGAAAACATTCAAATTAAAGTTTGGACATCGTGGTGGCAATCATCCAGTGCGTGACCTAGCCACCGGCAGAGTATATATCACTGCTCAGAATCACGGCTATGCCATAGAGGCCGATACCTTAAAAGGAGGACTTGAGGTCAGCCATATAAACCTGAATGATGGCACGGTGGAGGGCTTGAGACACCAGGATTTGCCCGTTTTGTCTATTCAATATCACTCCGAAGCCTCCCCCGGCCCTCTGGATAATATGTATCTCTTTGAGAGATTTTTGGAGATGGTGAGATAGGAGAGATGAATATAGCTCTAAAGCAAAAATTTGAAGACTCCACTTGGGATTATCAAGGCGAGTTTACTAAGGCATATACTCACGGTTTTCATTCCTATCCAGCTATGATGATTCCTCAAGTTGCCCGAAGGTTAATATTAGAATATAGCAATGGGGGAGATACTTTGCTCGATCCTTTTTGCGGCTCTGGGAGCGTTCTGGTAGAGGCAAAACTAAACAAGCGTTATTCATGGGGAATTGACTTAAATCCACTAGCTATTCTTATTGCTCGTGTTAAGACCACACCTGTTGAGCCCAAACTGCTTACTGGGAAGTTGTGGGACATTTTGGAAGGTTTAAATACATTGCAGCCGGGAGAAGTGCAAGTGCCAGATTTTTTCAATATCCGTTTCTGGTTTAAGGAAAGAGTTATTTTTGAGTTAGCTAAGCTTAAAGCAGTAATAAATCGGATAGAAGCAAATGAAATAAGAGAGTTTTTCCAAGTCGTTTTCAGCGAAGTGGTGAGATTAAGCTCCAATTCACGTAGCTCTGAATTCAAATTATATCGTTATCCCCGTGAGCGCTTACAAAATCATGAACCAAATCCAATAAAGCTTTTTGGGAGCAAAGCTATGGCTAACATAGCTGGAATGGAAAGGTACTATAAAGAAGTTCCTGATTCATATTGGGTTCGACCTATCTTAGGTAACACATTGAAGCTCGGCGAAATTCCTAAGGACTCAGTAAATATCGTAGTAACTTCCCCACCTTATGGTGATAGTCGCACTACGGTGGCTTATGGTCAATTTTCAAGGCTTTCTAGCCAGTGGCTAGAGCTTGAAGAATATGAAAGCGTTGATAAAAAATCCCTTGGAGGGATCCCGACTAAAACTTTACAGCACTCGTTACCTTCGAAGGCTTTGAATAATGCAATCCAACTTATAAGCGAAGCAGACGAGCACCGAACTAAAGACGTGCTCAGTTTCTATATTGATTTGAATAAAGCTTTAATTGAAATCGATAAGGTAGTGAAAAGAGGGGGTATGATGTGCTTCGTCATGGGCAATAGGTCTGTCAAGGCAATTCGCCTACCCACAGATGTGATCTTGGTCGAGCTACTGACTGACTTAGGGTATGCTCACCTATTAACAATCGTCAGGAATATACCGAGCAAGAGAATGCCCTTGCAAAACAGCCCAAGTAATATTGCTGGCAAGGTATCCGATACAATGCACAAGGAGAGTATAGTCATTATGCGGAAGGAGTAAAGTCTTAATGGAAAGTTATCAAGGACAATCAATTGATTTTAGGGGACAAACTGAATTTTTTCTCAATCTAGCTAAAAATTCACTTCGAAACTTTGTGCTCGCACGATTGAATTGTGATCCGCCGGAAGAGGAGAAGCCTTTAGACTATAAGATTCCCAAGCCAGTTGGGAGGGAGAAGCTAGCAATCCAAGATGAAAGACTAATTTACCAAGCTAGGCAGAAAGTTCCTCCCCTTCAGAAAATCCTTGATGAAGCGATTGAGAACATTAAAAAAGCATCTCCTCAAATTCTTGTACCTGAATACATCAGGGCTCACTTCTCTGAATGTGCAACAACATTAGAGCCTAAAGCTCTCGAAATTTATCTTCACTATGAAAGGAAAACATTCCTATCAGCAATAGATACATGGGTTTCACAGAATGAAAGCGTTATAAAAAGCCTTAGCGAAAAGGGGTTACCATCATCTGATTTTGCTAAGGAAGTGATTAAATTATTTTATCCCTTGGTGCAAAGACTAGAATTCAGATCCGGTCAGACACGGAAAGCTAGGGGAGGCAGGACTTTTGAACTTGTTATAGGGTATCTATTAGGAAAAATTGGCGTCCCTCATCAAAAGCCTAAAGGAAAACAACAGACAAAGATTCTTAAAAGAGTAGACCTTGTTATACCGGACCAAATAACTGCCATTGAGCGTCCTGATAAAGCCTATTTCCTCTCTTGCAAGCGGACACTTAGAGAAAGGTGGAAACAAACTATCCCAGAGCGGAAACCAAGTTGGAGAGTTTTTCTGTTAACTCTAGTATCTAGTCTCTAAAATGGCTTGAATGAATTTTCTTGTCATGCGATAATAGATGCATGGCAGGAATAGCGAGGAAAATAGAATTATCCAATGAAGACAGAGAAACTTTACTCAAGTGGGAGAGGAGTCCAACTACACCGCAGAAATTGGTCTGGAGGGCTGAGATCATATTAGCTGCCGCTGAAGGTCTGAATAATAAGACCATCTCAGGGAGGGGATTAGGCTCAAAACAGACAGTTTGTCTTTGGCGGAAGCGATATGCTGAATACGGTATAGAGGGGCTCCAGGATGAGCCAAAATCCGGCCGCCCCCGCAAAATTGGACAGGATAAAATAGCTGAGATCGTGGTTACCACTTTGACACTGCCTGAGGGCATGACCTATTGGAGTGCTCGCCGACTGGCTAAACAGGTGGGGGTAAGTCATTCCACAGTTCATCGCATATGGCAAGCTTATGACTTGAAACCCCATCGTGTAAAGACCTTCAAATTCAGTCAGGATCCCCAGTTAAAGGAGAAGGTAGTCGATATAGTAGGGCTTTATCTTAATCCGCCTGATGAAGCCCTGGTATTGGCAGTAGATGAGAAGAGTCAAATTCAGGCAATAAGTAGGACACAACCATTATTGCCATTGCGTCCAGGGCAGGTAGAACGTCATACTCATGACTACAAAAGGAATGGCACCACCACGCTATTTGCTGCGTTAAACATAGCTACCGGTGAAGTGATAGGTGAATGTCATCCCAGACATCGTCATCAGGAATTCCTGAAGTTCCTCAAGCTACTTGATAAAGAGGTACCAGGTAAAGAGCTACACTTAATCCTGGATAACTATGGTACCCATAAGCAAAGAGATGTCCGAAAATGGCTCAAAAGACATAAGTGGTTTCACCTTCATTTTACTCCCACTGGAGCCTCCTGGATGAACATGGTGGAAATTTGGTTTGGTATACTCACCAATCAGGCAATTCGTAGAGGTAACTTTGATAGCGTTGCTATTCTCGTGGGGGCTATAAAAGCCTTCCTTGCTCGCTGGAACGAAGGGGCAAAGCCCTTTATCTGGACAAAAACAGCAGACCAAATCCTAGCAAAGGCAATAAGATGATTAAATCTATTTATGATACTAGACACTAGCACATGAACGAGGCTGACCATGCAGGTTGCAATATTGGCTGGTGGTTTGGCAACCAGGCTGGGGCGTTTGACCAATGGCCAGCCTAAATCAATGGTCCCAATCTTGGGGAAGCCTTTTTTACAATACCAGCTTGACTTGCTTAGGAGAAGCGGTGTTGCAGACGTTGTTTTATGTATCGGTTATCTCGGGGAGCAAATTGAAAGCTACTTCGGAGATGGAAATAAGTTCGGAGTGAACATAAAGTATAGCCGTGAGGATAAGCTCCTTGGCACTGCCGGAGCACTCAAA
>Ga0210015_1001734_pt1 | contig 21238 bp, 19 predicted proteins | sample CryGeymeta201522_FD_185471 | JGI IMG/M metagenome (GOLD analysis project Ga0210015, IMG submission 185471) | Groundwater microbial communities from Crystal Geyser aquifers in Utah, USA - Crystal Geyser metaG 2015-22 (SPAdes) (version 2) | ecosystem: Environmental > Aquatic > Deep subsurface >... | reverse complement strand
GCCGGGCTGCTGGAGGGGACCGAGACCATCGCGTTCTTCGCCCTGCTGTGCCTCGCGCCGCAGTGGTTCGCGCCGCTGGCGCTGGGCTTCGCCGCGCTGACCTTCCTCACCGCCTTCGCCCGGCTGGTCCATGCGCGCAAGGCGTTCGCCGCGGCGCCGTGAGACCCGGTTCAGCGCGCCAGCGCCAGCAGCGCGGCGCGGTCGGGGCGGAAGTCCTGCGCCACCCAGGCCGCGCGCAGCCGCGCCAGCGTCGCGCCCAGCGCAGGCCCCGGCGCCGCGCCCGCCGCCATCAGGTCGCCCGCCGTGACCGGCAACACCGCCGCCGCGCCGCGCGCGAGCTCCGCCTCAAGGTTCGGCGGCGGCGCCGCGCCGTCCGCCGCCGCGTCGAGCAGACAGGCGTCGCGCGCCGCGTCGATCCCGTGCAGATGCGCGCGCGCGGCGGGCGGCGCGGGGTCGGCGCGCGCGGCGGCGATTGCGGCCAGCCGCCCGGCCTCGGCCCGCGACAGCCGCCAGTCGCCCCATCCGCCGCCCAGCGCCGCCGCCCGGCGCGGCCATCCGGGGGCTGCGCCCGCTGCGCGCTCCATCTCGACCAGCGGCCCGATCAGCCTCGCGTCGGCGCCCGGCGCCACCGCCGCCAGCACGCCGCAGGCCGCCATCGCCGCCATCGCCTGCGCCGGGTCGGGCGCCCCCAGCAGGCGGCGCATCTCGTGGCCCACCCGTTCCCGCGACAGACGCGCCAGCCCGTCCACATGCGCCGCGCAGGCCGCAAGTCCGCCCGCATCGACGCCTGCGCGGCTGAACCACGCGGTGAAGCGGAAAAACCGCAGCACGCGCAGATAGTCCTCGGCGATCCGCGCATGGGGGTCGCCGATGAAACGCACCCGGCCCGCGCGCAGGTCGCTCAGGCCCCCCAGCGGGTCGATCACCGCGCCGTCGGCCCGCGCATACAACGCGTTCAGCGTGAAGTCGCGCCGCGCGGCGTCCTCGGCCACGTCTTCCGTATAAGCGACGGTGGCGCGGCGCCCGTCGGTGGCCACGTCGCGGCGCAGGGTGGTCACCTCGAAGCCGCGCCCCAGCGCCACCGCCGTCACCGTGCCATGCGCAAGCCCGGTGGGAACCGCGCCCAGCCCCGCGCCCTCAAGCAGCGCGACGGTGCGCTCGGGCGGGCAGCGCACGCAGATGTCCACGTCCGCCGCATCGCGCCCCATGAGCGCGTCGCGCACGCAGCCGCCGACGAACAGCGGCTGCGCCCCGGCCAGCGCCGCCATCACCGCGCGCGTCGCCTCCGCCGCCAGCCAGCGCGGCGCGATGCGCGTCATGCGGCGGAGGCTTCGCGCGCGGCGGCGACCCGCTCGGCCAGCCCGCGCAGCATGCCCGCCGTGGCGCCCCAGATGAAGCGATCCCGCCACGGCATCGCCCAGAAATGGCGCTCGACGCCGCCATAGACGCGGCTCATGCGCTGGTGGCTGCGAAAGTCCATCAGGAAGTCCAGCGGCGTCTCGAACACCGCCTCCACTTCGCCCGGCTCGGGGCGTGGCGAAAACCCGTCCGCCACCAGCCCCAGGAACGGCGTGATCGCATAGCCGGTGCCGGTGGCGTAGCCCTCCAGCGCGCCCAGCACCTCGACCTGCTCCGGCGCCAGCCCGATCTCCTCACGCGATTCGCGCAAGGCGGCGGCCAGCGGCGAGGCGTCGGCGCGGTCGAGCTTGCCGCCGGGAAAGGCGATCTGGCCGGGATGCTCGCGCAAGCTCAGCGGGCGCTGCGTCAGGATCACCGACAGCCCGTGCGCGCGCCGCGCCACCGGGCACAGCACCGCCGCCGGGCGCAGCGGCGTCTTGCGGCGAAAGCCGGGGTTGAGGTCATGGTCGCCGCGCGCCGCGCCCGGCGGCGCCAGCAGCGCGCGGCGCAGGTCGGCCTCGCTGACCGGAACAAAGCTCAAAGCCCCATCTCCGCCGCAGGCTGGATAGGGAAGAACGCGCCGCCCGAGACGAGGCCGAACCAGCGCGCGCCGTCATGGTCGCGCACCGCGCCGATCTCGGCGAGCCGGTAGAAGGTCTTCCGGTCGATCAGCGCCTCCAGCCGCCCGCGCACATGCACATAGGGGCGCGGCGCGCCGGTTTCGGCGTCGCGCGCCACCCGGATCGGATGCTCCGGCCCCGCCGCAACCGTGTCGTCGAGGTTGGTCTCGAACACCAGCCGGTCGCCGTCGCGGTGGAAATCCACCGCCACGAACGGCGCGTCGTCCACCCGGATGCCGACCTTCTCGACCGGCGTCACCAGGAAATAGGCGTCGCCGTCGCGGCGCAGCACCGAGGCGAACAGCTTCACCATCTCCGGCCGCCCGATCGGCGTGCCCATGTAGAACCATGTCCCGTCGGTCGCGATGCGCATGTCGATGTCGCCGCAGAACGGCGGGTTCCACAGATGCACCGGCGGCGGGCCCTTCTTCGCCGCCTTCGCCGCCGCCAGCGCGAGGGCGTCGGCGGAGGGCGGGTTGTCTCGCTCTGGCATTTGCGCTCCCGTGATCCACCTTGTCTTGGGGAAGATAGACGATCACGCTAGGTTTTGCGACGCGCGCGGCCCGGCGGGTCGCGACGCGGGTCATGCAAGGAGAGCGCGATGCCTGAAGCAACCGACGCCGTCGCCGGAATCGAGGCCGCCGCAGAAACGCTCGCCCGCGCGCGCGCCGAGATCGCGCGCCGGGTGATCGGGCAGGAGGTGGTGGTCGATCTGGTGCTGAACGCGCTGATCTCCGGCGGCCACGCCCTGCTGGTCGGCGCGCCGGGGCTGGCCAAGACGCGGCTGGTCGAGACGCTGGGCGTGGTGCTGGGGCTGAACGCCAAGCGCGTGCAGTTCACGCCCGACCTGATGCCCGCCGACATCCTGGGCGCGGAGGTGCTGGAGGAGGGCCGCGACGGTGCCCGCGCGTTCCGGTTCATCGAGGGGCCGATCTTTGCGCAGCTGCTGATGGCCGACGAGATCAACCGCGCCAGCCCGCGCACGCAGTCGGCGCTGTTGCAGGCGATGCAGGAGAAGGTGGTGACGGTGGCCGGCGCGAATCGGCCGCTGCCGCAGCCGTTCCATGTGCTCGCGACGCAAAACCCCATCGAGCAGGAGGGCACCTATCCGCTGCCCGAGGCGCAGCTTGACCGGTTCCTGCTGCAGGTCGATGTGGATTATCCCACGCTGGAGGCGGAGCGGCGCATCCTGCTGGCCACCACCGGCGCCGAGGACGCGGTGTCGGCGCCGGTGATGGCGCCGGGCGATCTGGAGGCGATCCAGCGCATCGTGCGCCGGATGCCTGCGGGCGAGAGCGTGGTGGAGGCGATCCTGCGGCTGGTGCGCGCGGCGCGGCCCGGCGAGGAGGGCGGTCACGATCTGGTGAACCGCGCCGTCGCCTGGGGGCCGGGGCCGCGCGCGGCGCAGGCGCTGATGATGGCCTGCCGCGCCAAGGCGCTGCTGGAGGGGCGGCTGGCGCCGTCGGTGGCCGACGTGGCGGCGCTGGCGCGGCCCGCGCTCAAGCACCGCATGGCGCTGACCTTCGCCGCCAAGGCCGAGGGCGACACGGTTGACCGGGTGATCGACGCCATCGCGGGCCGCGCGCTGGTGGCGAAGGCCGCCGCCTGATGGCGCAGCGCGCCGGCTTGCGCGAAGGTCCCGGCTGGCTGCGCCGCGACGCCGAGCGGGTGGCGGGCGCGCTGCCGCCGCTGATGGCGGAGGCGCGCAGGCTGGCCGCCACCGTCGCCTCGGGCGTGCACGGGCGCAGGCGGGCCGGGCCGGGCGAGACCTTCTGGCAATACCGCCATGCGATGCCGGGCGATCCGCTGACCGCCATCGACTGGCGGCGCTCCGCCCGCTCCGATCACGTCTATATCCGTGAGATGGAGTGGGAGGCGGCGCAGACGATCTGGATCTGGCGCGACGACGCGCAGTCGATGGACTGGCGCTCCGACGCCGCGCCGCGCAGCAAGGGCGCGCGCGCCGCGCTGCTGGCCTTGTCGCTGGCGGTGCTGTTGGCGCGCGGCGGCGAGCGGTTCGGCCTGATCGGCACCGACGCCGCACGACCGATGAGCGGCGAGGCGCAGCTCAGCCGCATGGGGCTGGCGCTCAGCAAGACAGGCGCGAGCCGCCCCGACTTCGGCGCGCCCCCCGCCGCGCCGTTCGCGAAGGGCGGCAAGGCGGTGTTTCTCAGCGATTTTCTCGGGCCGATGGCGGCGATCGAGCCCGCCGTGAAACGCGCGGCGGATGCGGGCGTCGGCGGCGCGCTGGTGCAGGTGCTCGACCCGGCGGAGGAGGCTTTTCCCTTCGATGGGCGGATGATCTTCGAGAGCGTGGGGCGCGGCGTCAGCTTCGAGACCCACCGCGCGCGCGGCCTCGCCGACGCCTATCGCGCCCGGCTGGCGGCGCGGCGCGACCAGTTGAGCGCGCTGGCGCGGCGCAGCGGCTGGCGTTTCGAGGTCCATCACACCGACGTCAGCCCGCGCCGGGCGCTGATCTGGCTCCATGGCGCGGTCAGCGGGGGGGCGATCTGATGCTGAGCGTCGGCGCGCTGGCGTTTCTCAACCCGTGGCTGCTGGCGGCGCTGGCCGCGCTGCCGGTTCTGTGGTTTTTGCTGCGCGCCACGCCGCCGCGCCCGCGCCGCTTCGCCTTTCCCGGCGTGCGGCTGCTGCTGGGCTTGCTGGATCGGGAGCGCACGCCCGACAACACGCCGTGGTGGCTGATCCTTCTGCGCTGCCTGATTGCGGCGGCGGCGATTCTGGCCTTCGCGCAGCCGGTGCTCAACCCCGACGCGCGGCTGAGCGGCGGCGGTCCGCTGCTGCTGGCGATGGACGGCGGCTGGGCCAGCGCGCCGGACTGGGAGGCCCGCCGCGCCCGCGCGCTTGAGACGCTGGCGCAGGCGGAGCGGACCGGCCGCCCGGTCGCTTTCGTCACGATGGCCGACGCGGCGCCGCCCGATGCGCCGCTGACGCTGCGCCCGGCGGCGGAATGGCGCGGCGAGGTCGAGGCGCTGCAACCGCGCCCCTGGGCGCCGCAGCGGGGCGCGCTCGCCGCCCGGCTGACGGCCTCCGACATCGCCGAGACGGTGTGGATCGCCGACGGCCTGAGTCACGACGCCGCCGGGGACGCGCGGCTGGCCGAAGCCCTGTCCGCGCTCGGGCCGCTGGCGGTGGTCGGGCCGCTGGCGCCGACGCCCGCGCTGCGCGCGCCGACGCTGGTCGAGGGGCGGCTGACCGCCGAGGCGCTGCGCGCCGAACCGGGCGCCGAGGCGACGCTGACCGTCGCCGCCTTCGGCGCGAGCGACGAGGACGGCGCCCGCCGTCTGGGCCAGGCGCCGGCGGCCTTCGCCTCCGATGAGACCGAAGCGCGCGCGACCTTCGATCTGCCGCTGGAGCTGCGCAACCGCGTCGATCGGCTCGCGATCTCGGGTGTCGAGAGCGCGGGCGCCGTGGCGCTGGCCGACGAGGGCGTGCGGCGGCGGCGCGCCGGGCTGGTCGCGGGCGGCGCGGAGGGCGAAGGGCGGCGGCTGGTCTCGGACCTGCACTATCTGCGCGCTGCGCTGAGCGGCGTCGCCGAGAGCGTGGAGGGCGACATCGAAACGGTGCTCGCCGCCAGCCCCGACGTGGTGTTTCTCGCCGACGTGGGCCGCGTCACCCAAGCCGAAGCCGGGGCGCTGACCGAATGGACCGAGAGCGGCGGCCTGCTGGTGCGCTTCGCCGGGCCGCGTCTGGCGCGCGGCGCCGACGCGCTGACCGGCGGTCAGGCGCTCGACGGGCAGGCGGCCGACGACCCGCTGCTGCCGGTGCGGCTGCGCGCGGGCGGGCGCGCGGTGGGCGGCGCGATGGCCTGGGGAGAGCCGCAGCAGGTGCGCGCGTTTGCGCCCGGCACGCCCTTCGCCGGGCTCACCGCGCCGCGCGACGTGACGGTGTCGCGCCAGATCCTGGCGCAGATCGGGCCGGAGCTGTCGGGCCGCACCTGGGCGGCGCTGGAGGACGGCACGCCGCTGGTCACCGCCGCGCCGCTGGGCGCGGGCCGCGTCGTGCTGTTCCACGTCACCGCCAACGCCGAATGGTCTTCGCTGCCGCTGTCGGGGCTGTTCGTCGCGATGGTCGAACGGCTGTTGCAGCTCTCGGGCGGCGGCGCCGCGGCTGACCGCGCGGCGCTGGCGGGGGAGGTGGCGCGCCCGGTGGCGCTGCTCGACGGCTTCGGGCGGCTGGCCGACGCCGAGACCGCGATCGCCGCGCCGGTGGAGCGGCTGGCGGATCGCCCCGGCCCGGACGCGCCGCCGGGCGTCTATGAGGTCGGCGGCGCGCTGATCGCCTACAATCTGTTCGAGGGCGACGCGGCGCTGGCCCCGCTGCCGCCGCCGGAGGGCGCCGTGGCCGAGACGCTGGGCGGGCGGGGCGAGACGCCGCTGGCGCACTGGCTGCTGGCGCTGGCGCTCATCCTGCTGGCGGCGGACACGGTGGCGGCGCTGGCGCTGTCGGGGCGGCTGCCGCGCAGGCTGGGCGGCGGCGCGGCGGCGGGGGCTGCGGCGCTGCTGGCGCTGGCGCTGGCGGCGCCGCCGCAGGCCCGCGCGGCGGATGTCGCGACCGACGACGCCCGCGCGCTGGCCGCGTCGCTGCGCACCACCTTCGCCCATGTGCTGACCGGCGACGCGACCGTTGACCGGCTGGCGCTGGGCGGGCTGCGCGGCCTCACCGCGATCCTCGCCGCGCGCACCGCCGTCGAGCCGGGCGAGCCCGCCAGCGTCGATCTGGAGACTGACCCGCTGGCGCTCTACCCCATCCTCTACTGGCCGATCGCGCCCGCTCAGCCGACGCCCTCGGACGAAGCGATGGCGCGGCTCAACGCCTACATGCGCGGCGGCGGCATGATCGTGTTCGACACCCGCGACCGCCATCTCGACGTGGGCGGCGGCGCTTCGGCCAACACCGCCGCGCTGCGCCGCCTCACCGCGCGGCTCGACCTGCCGCCGCTGGAGGCGGCGCCGTTCGATCATGTGCTGACGCGGGCCTTCTATCTGCTGGAGGAGTTCCCCGGCCGTTTCACCGGCGGGCGGGTCTGGGTCGAGGCCGCGCAGGACCCCGAGGCGACGGCGACGGACGGCGCGCCGTTTCGCGCGCTCAACGACGGGGTGTCGCCGGTGGTGGTCGGCTCGGCGGACTGGGCGGCGGCCTGGGCGGTGGACGAGCAGGGCCAGTTCCTCGCCCCGGTGGCCGGGGCCGCGGGCTGGCGCCAGCGCGAGATGGCCTATCGCTTCGGCGTCAACCTCGTGATGTATGCGCTGACCGGCAACTACAAGTCCGATCAGGTGCATGTCCCTGCGCTGCTGGAGCGGCTCGGCCAATGAACGGGAGCAGCGTGTGAACGCCTCGATCATCCTCGCGCCGCTGACCGGCTGGCCCCTGCTGATCGCGGGATGCGCGCTGGCGCTGGCGATGGCGGCGCTGGCGGCGTGGCGGCGTTCGCCGGGCTGGGGGTTGCGCGCGCTGGCTTTCGCCGCGCTGCTGGGCGCGCTGGCCAACCCCTCGCTGGTGCGCGAGACCCGCACGCCGCTGGCGGACGTGGCCCTCGTGGTGGTGGACGAGAGCGCCAGCCAGAGCGTCGGCGACCGCGTGGCCCAGACGGCGGCGGCGGAGGCGCAGGTGCAGGCGGCGCTGGAGGCGCTGGCGCTGCGCGGCGGGGCCGAGGCGCCGCTGGAGGTCCGCACCGTGCGCCTTGCGCCCACGGGCGGCCCGGCGGCGGACGATGGCACCCGGCTGCTGAGCGCGCTCGACGCGGCGGCTGCGGAGGTGGCGGCCGACCGCATCGCGGGCGCCATCCTGATCACCGACGGACAGGCGCATGACCTTGACCGGCTGCGCGCCTTTCCCGGCCCGGTTCACGCGCTGGTGACAGGCGCCGAGGGCGAGGCCGACTTGCGGCTGGCGCTGGAGACCGCGCCCGCCTTCGGCATCGTCGGCGAAACCGTGACCGCCGTCGCGCGGGTGGCCGCGCTGGGCGCGGCGGAGGACGGCGCGCCGACCGAGGTGCAGGTCTCCATCGACGGCGCCCCGCCGCGCCGCATCCCCGCGCGCGTCGGCCAGACCGTCAGCATCACGCTCGACATCGCCCACGGCGGCGCCAATGTGGTGGAGCTTTTCGTCCCCCCGGCGCCCGGCGAGCTGACCGACCGCAACAACCGCGCCGTCTTCACCGTCAGCGGCGTGCGCGACCGGCTGCGCGTGCTGCTGGTCTCGGGCGAGCCGCACCCCGGAGAGCGCACCTGGCGCAACCTGCTCAAGGCCGATCCGGCGGTGGATCTGGTGCATTTCACCATCCTGCGCCCGCCCGCCAAGCAGGACGGCACGCCGGTCTATGAGCTGTCGCTGATCGCGTTTCCCACCCGCGAGCTGTTTCTGGAGAAGGTGGATCAGTTCGACCTGATCATCTTCGACCGCTACCGCCGCCGCGGCGTGCTGCCGACGCCCTATATCGCCAACGTGGCGCGCTATGTGCGCGAGGGCGGCGCGGTGCTGCTGGCCGAGGGCGACGCCTTCGCGGGAGTGGAGAGCCTCTACCGCACGCCGCTGGCCGACGTGATCCCGGCGCGGCCCACCGCGCGGGTGTTCGAGGAGGGCTTTCTCCCGTCGATCACCGACATCGGCGCCCGCCACCCGGTCACCGCCGGACTGGTCGCGCCCGGCGGCGCGGAAGACACGCCGGGCTGGGGCCGCTGGTTCCGCCATGTCGAGGTCGAGCCGCTGAGCGGCGAAGTGCTGATGACCGGCGCGCAAGACGCGCCGCTGCTGATCATGGACCGCGTCGGCGAGGGGCGGGTCGCGGTGCTCGCCTCCGATCAGGCGTGGCTGTGGACGCGCGGCTTCGAGGGCGGCGGGCCGCAGGCGGAGCTTTTGCGCCGCATCGCGCACTGGCTGATGAAGGAGCCGGAACTGGAGGAGGAGGCGCTGACCGCCACCGTGCAGGGCGCCCAGATCACCGTCGAGCGCCGCTCGGTCGGCGATCCGCCGGAGTCCCTGAGCGTGACCGCTCCCTCCGGCGCCGAGACCAGCGTCGGGTTCACGGCGGTCGGCCCCGGCGTGTGGCGCGCGCTGGCGGAAGCGCAGGAGCAGGGCCTGCACCGCCTCGGCGACGGGCGGCTGAGCGGCGTCGCCGCCGTCGGCCCCGCCGCGCCGCGCGAGTTCGAGAACCCGGTCTCCACCACGGCGCTGCTGGCGCCGCTGGCGCAAGCGACGGCGGGCGCCGCGTTGCGGCTGGCCGAGGGCCTGCCCGACATCCGCCGCGTGCGCGAGGGCCGCGCGGCGTCGGGGCGCGGCTGGATCGGGCTGGTGCGGCGCGAGGCGTATTCGGTCGAGGACGTGCGCCTCACCGCGCTGGCGCCGGGCTGGCTGATGCTGCTGCTGACGGCGGGGTTGCTGCTGGCGGCGTGGCGGGTGGAGGGAAGGTAGCGGTCAGAGCGGGACGGACGCGGCCGAGTCTTTCGGGAGGCTGGCGGTCGGCGCAAGCTCTCGCGACGCCTCCAGCCGCCGGGTCATCGCCTGGCGGCCTGCGCGGCGAGTCGCGCCTTGCCCGCCCGACGGCCCCAAAGGCCGCCGGGCGGCGCGATGGGCGCCGCCCTAGCGGACGCCGCCGCCCTCTGTCGCGCAGGCCGCGCCGCCGGGATCGGCTGCGGCTTGCGCCTGCGCCGATGCGGCGCGCGCGCCCTGCCACCGGCAGGTCGCCTTTGCGCGCCGCGCGCGTCGCGCCGGGCGTAACTGCCTTGCGCGAAACACCGCCTCGTGCACTTTCCCGTCGCGACGATGGTCCGGTCAGCCCGGGCCGTGACGCCCCGACCGCACGTCCGCCCGCGCCATGCCGGGCGCGCCTTTCCCTGTCCGTCAGCCCTCCTCCGCCCGCCCGCGCCGGTCGTCGCGCAGGGCGGCGTAGAGGACATGGGTGCGCCAGCGGCCGGCGATCTGGAGATAGCTTTGCGCCACGCCCTCATACTCGAAGCCGCAGCGCTCCAGCAGGCCGCGCGAGGCGGCGTTCTCGGGCAGGCAGGCGGCTTCGAGGCGGCTGAGGTCGAGCGGGCCGAACAGATGCGCGCGCACCGCCTCCAGCGCCTCGCGCATGTAGCCGCGCCGCGCGTGGGGCTGGCCGATCCAGTAGCCGACCGTGGCGCTCATCGCCGGGCCGCGGCGGATGTTGTCGAGGGTGATCGCGCCCAGCACGGCGCCGTCGCTCTCGCGGATCAGGAACAGCGGACAGGCCCGGCCCTGCGCCACCATGCGCGCGGCCCAGCGCACCCGCTCGCGAAACGCCCGTTCGCTGAGGTGGTCGCGGGTCCAGGACGGCTCCCAGGGCGTCAGGAACGCCTCGCTGTCGCGCCGAAGCCGCGCCCAGCCGGTGAAGTCGGCCATCTGCGGCGGCCGCAGCGTCATCCGCGCCGTCCGCAGCGCCGGGTCGGGCGCGGCGCGACGGAAAAAACCCATCGCTCAGGCGGCCAGCCGGGCGGCCAGCGCATCGGCGCCGGGGGCCTTGCCGACCGGGCCGTAGAGCGCCAGAGCCGGTTGCGCGCGCGTGCAGATCGTCTCGCCCACCGCGCGCGCCGCCGTCGCGTCCACCGCCTCGATCCGCGCCACCAGCTCCTCCACCGGCTCGACGCGGCCCCACACGCCGAGGCTGCGCGCGAGGCGCTCGGCGCGGTTGGAGGGGCTTTCCAGCCCCATCACCAGCCCGGCCTTGAGCTGGGCGCGGGCGCGGGCGACCTCCTCCGCCGTCAGATCGCAGGCCGCCGCGCGCAATGCGTCGGCGATCAGTTCGCTCAGACCCCTTATCTCGCGCCCGCCTGTGCCCGCGTAGATGGTCAGCGCGCCGGTGTCGGCGTAGGCGCTCGCCTGCGCGAAGATCGTGTAGCACAGGCCGCGCTTTTCGCGCGCCTCCTGAAACAGCCGTGAGGACATGCCGCCGCCCAGCGCCGTGGCGAACACCTGCGCCGCCACCGCGTCGGGCGCGGTCTGCGCGGGCGATTCGAACGCCAGCGCCAGATGCGCCTGCTCCAGCTTCTTCACCTGCCGCCGCTCGCCGCCGGTGAAGCGGGCCGCCTGCGGCTGCGGCGCCGGGCCGCGCGCCATGTCGCCGTAGAGCGTCTCCGCCAGCCGCAGGATCTGGTCGTGATCGACCGCGCCCGCCGCCGCAAGGATCATCCGTTCCGGCCCGTAATGCGCGGCGGTGAAGGCGCGCAGGTCGGCGTCGCCGAACGCCGAGACCCGCTCCGCAGGCCCCAGGATCGGGCGGCCCATCGCCTGCTGCGGATACGAGACCTCTTGCAGCCAGTCGAAGATCACGTCGTCGGGCGTATCCAGCGCCTGGCCGATCTCCTGCAGGATCACGCCGCGCTCGACCGCGATCTCGTCCGGTGCGAAGGCGGGGGCGCGCAGGATATCGGCGATCAGGTCCATCGCCAGCGCCACGTCCTCACCCAGCACGCGGGCGTAATAGGCGGTGGTCTCGCGGCTGGTGTAGGCGTTGAGATAGCCGCCGACGTTCTCGATCTCGACCGCGATATCGGCCGCGGTGCGCCGCGCGGTGCCCTTGAACGCCATGTGCTCGAGAAAATGCGCCACGCCGTTCTGGTCGGGCGCCTCGTGGCGGCAGCCGGCCGAGACCCAGACGCCGACCGAGGCGGAGCCGAGGCCGGGCATGTGTTCGGTGACCACGCGCAGGCCGTTGGGCAGCGCATCCATCCGCACGTTCATGCCCGCGCCCTCTCTCGCACCGCCGCCTGCACGGCGGCCAGATCGTCGGCGACCACCGTCACCCGCTCCGCCCTGTCATAAAGGTCCGCCATGCGCGGCGGCAAGGCCGGTCTCACGCCGCAGGCCGCCGCCACCGCGTCGGGGAACTTGGCGGCGTGGGCGGTGCCCAGCGTGATCATCGGCGTCGCGGGGTCGCCCCGGTTGGCGCGCGCGGCGATCAGGCCGACGGCGGTGTGCGGGTCGATCACCTGACCGGTGGTCGCCCGCCCGCGCGCAATCTCCGCCGCCACCTCGGCCTGATCGGCGCGGCCCGAGGCGAAGCCCTCGCGCAAGGCGGCCAGCGCGCCCTGTCGCAGGGTGAAGCCGCCCGCCTTCAGTTCGTCCATCAGCTGCGTCACGGCGGCGCCGTCGCGCCCATAGAGTTCGAACAGCAGCCGCTCGAAATTCGACGACACCTCGATGTCCATCGACGGCGAGGTGGTGGCGACCACGCCCGCCTTCTCATGCCGCCCGGTGGCGAGCGTGCGGTGCAGGATGTCGTTTTCGTTGGTGGCGATCACCAGTTTCGCGATCGGCAGGCCCATGGCGCGCGCCACATGGCCCGCGAACACGTCGCCGAAATTGCCGGTCGGCGCGGAAAAGCTGACCGCGCGCCCCGGCCCCCCGAGCGCGGCGGCGGCGGTGAAGTAATACACCGCCTGCGCCAGCACCCGCGCCCAGTTGATCGAGTTGACCGCCGCCAGCCGCAGCGCGTCGCGGAACGGCAGATCGTTGAACATGCCCTTCACCAGCGCCTGACAGGCGTCGAAATCGCCCTCCACCGCCAGCGCGTGGACGTTGGCCTCGGTGGGCGTGGTCATCTGGCGGCGCTGCACCTCCGACACCCGGCCAAGCGGGTAGAGGATCACCACGTCCACCGCGTCCAGCCCCCGAAACGCCTCGATCGCCGCCGAGCCGGTGTCGCCGGAGGTGGCGGCGACGATGGTGACGCGCTCGCCGCGCCGCCTGAGCGCCGCCTCGAACATCTGACCGATCAGCTGCATGGCGAAATCCTTGAACGCCAGCGTCGGCCCGTGGTGCAGTTCGAGAATCCAGTCGTTGGGCGCGATCTGCGCCAGCGGCGCGCGCGCCACATGGCCGAAACCGGCGTAGGCGCGCGCGACGATGGCGCGGAACTCGGACTCGCCGAAGGCGTCGCCGATGAACGGGCGCATCACCGCGACCGCGACATCCTCGTAAGGGCGCCCCGCGAACCCGGCGATCTCGGCCTCGCTCAGCTTCGGCCAGCTTTCCGGCAGATACAGGCCGCCGTCGCGGGCGAGGCCGGTCAGCATCGCCTCCTCGAACGACAGGACCGGCGCGGCGCCGCGCGTGCTGACATAGCGCATGGAGACTTCCCCGAGTGTTTCCTGCGCGCTTCTAGCGCTGCATCTCGCGCCACACCAGCGCCGCGGTCATCGCCGCCCATACCGCCGCCAGCCCGCCCCAGGTGATCGCATAGCCGAGGTGGTCGTTGGGCAGGTTGACGCTCACCGGATCGGGGACCGGCCATGGCCCGGCGGCGGTGGGCGTCTCCGCCACCACAAGCACCGGCGCGGCGCCCCACAGCGGCGCGAGGCTGTTGAGCGAGCGCGTCAGCCACACGTTGTCGGCGGGGCCCGCACCCGCGTCCGAGAACCAGTCGGCGTCCTGCGGCCAGCGCAGCGCGCCCACCAGCGCGATCTCGCCCTCGGGCGCGGGCAGCGGCAGCGCGGCGCGCCCGCCGTCGTTCTTGGCGGCCACCGGCGCATAGCCGCGATCCACCAGCACCAGCCGCCCTTCGGTCGTCTGAAACGGCTGCACGATGCGATAGCCCGCCCCGTGCGGGCGCAGCGTGGTGAGATAGGCGGCGTCGGCGAAGCCGTGCGCGCCGACCGCGCCGGTGAAGCGCCCGGTCAGCGCGACGCGGCGGAACTCGTGCGCCGTCTGGTCGGGCGCGGCGGGCAGGGCGACGGGCGCCGCCGCCAGCCGCTCCTCCAGAGTCGCGATCAGCGCCTCTTTCCACGCGAGGCGCCGGATCTGCCAGGTCATCAGCCCCAGCAGGATCGCGACGCCGACCGCGCCGAACGCCAGCGCGCCCAGCACGCGCGGCGAAAAAGCGAAAGGGCGGCGCAGCGCGCCGCCCCTTGCGGTCTGTTCGGGTCGGCTCGCGCTCATCGCGCCCAGATGTAGATCGACGCGAACAGGAACAGCCACACCACATCGACGAAGTGCCAGTACCAGGCTGCCGCCTCGAAGCCGAGGTGCTTGTCCGGGGTGAAGTCGCCGCGCAGCGCGCGGATCAGGCAGATCGACAGAAAGATCGTGCCGATGATGACATGCGCGCCGTGAAACCCGGTCGCCATGAAGAAGTTCGCGCCATAGATGTTGCCGGAAAAGCCGAAATGCGCGTGGCTGTATTCGTAGGCCTGGAAGATGGTGAACAACAGGCCGAGACCGGCGGTCAGCGCGAGGCCGTTGACGAGGCTCTTGCGGTCGCCCTCCAGCAACGCGTGGTGCGCCCAGGTGACGGTGGCGCCGGAGGTCAGCAGGATCAGCGTGTTGATCAGCGGCAGGTGCCACGGGTCGAACGTCTCGATCCCCGCCGGCGGCCACGCGCCCGCCATGGGATAGATCGCGTGCTTGAAGAAGCTCCAGAACCATGCCGCGAAGAACATCACCTCCGAAGTGATGAACAGCAACATGCCATAGCGCAGGCCGATCTGCACAACCGGCGTGTGGTCGCCGATCTTGCTCTCGCGCACCACCTCCGACCACCAGCCGTACATGGTGTAGAGAACGCCCAGCAGGCCCAGCACGAACACCGCGATGGTGCCGTCGTGGAAGGCGATCACCGCGCCCGTCAGCATCACGAAGGCCGACAGGCCGCCGGTCAGCGGCCAGTGGCTGGGCGGCAGGATGTGATAGTCGTGGTTCTTCTCATGCGCCATATCGGCCCCCCTCAATCAGCGGTCAGCGCGCGGCGGCAGGCGCCAGCGCGGCGAGTTTTCTCGATTCCTCAGTCTCGTAGAACGTGTAGGACAGCGTGATCGACGGCACGAGGCTGGCCTCGCGATCCTCGACGATGGCGGGATCGACGAAGAACGTCACCGGCATCTGCACGGTCTCGCCCGGTTGCAGCGTCTGTTCGGTGAAGCAGAAGCACGCGATCTTGGTGAAGTAGCCGCCTGTCGAATAGGGCGCGACGTTGTAGGACGCCGAGCCGGTGATCGGGCGGTCGGAGAGGTTGGTCGCCTCGTAGAACGCCAGCCCGACCTCGCCGATGCGCAGCGTCACTTCGCGCTGCACCGGCTTGAAGCGCCAGTCGATGCCCATGGTGGAGGCGTCGAAGCGCACCTTGATGGTCCGGTCCAGCACCGTGTCGGGCGCGATGTCGGCGGTCTGCGGCGTGCCGCCGAACCCGGTGACGCGGCAGAACAGGTCGTAGAGCGGCACGGCGGCGTAGGCCATGCCGACCATGAACGCCGCCACGCCGCCGAGGGCGGCGAAGGTGCGCCGGTTGGTTCTTTTCAGATCAGCCACAGCCACCGCCTCCTTGGCGTTTCAGCCCCACGGATTGCCCGCATGCGATCCCATCTTGGCGATGGTCACCGCGAACATCAGAACCACGAACGCCGCCAGCACCGCCAGCACCGCATAGTTGCGCCCGCGCCGCCGCCGGTGGAGTTCGTGCTCGCGCCCCTCGAACGGGTCGGCGTTTTCGCGCACGCGATCATCCTCGCTCAAAACAGCAACGGCCAGCCGCCGGGCGCGCCGCCCAGCAGCGTGTCGACCGCCACGGCGCCGAACAGCGCGAACAGATAGACGATGGAGACGCCGAACAGCTTTTTCTCCGCCTTGTAGCGATCCGCCTGCGCCATGCCCGCGTCGCGCCGCGCCACCGTCCACGCCCGCGCGATGAAGACGCCGTTGGCCAGCAGCGCCACCGCCAGCGTCACCGGTCCGCCCACCGGGGTGAACGCCAGCGCGAAGGACGCCGCCGACATCGCCAGCGTATAGCCCAGCACCTGCCGCCGCGTCGTCCGCTCGCCGCGCACCACCGGCATCATCGGCACGCCTGCGGCGCGATAGTCTTCGTGCGCGAACAGCGCCAGCGCCCAGAAATGCGGCGGCGTCCACAGGAAGATCACCAGAAACATCAGCACCGATTCGGGCGACACGGTCCCGGTGGCCGCCGCCCAGCCGATCATCGGCGGAAAAGCGCCCGCCGCGCCGCCGATCACGATGTTCTGCGGCGTCGCGCGCTTCAGCCACATGGTGTAGATCACCGCGTAGAAGAAGATGGTGAACGCCAGCAGCCCGGCGGCGAGAAAGTTGCCGATCACGCTCAGCATCGCCACCGACATCAGCGACAGCCCGACGCCAAACCCCAGCGCCTCGCCCGGCGCGACCCGCCCCGACGGCACCGGGCGCGCCCGCGTGCGCTTCATCTGCACGTCGATGTCGGCGTCATACCACTGGTTCAGCGCGCCCGAGGCCCCGGCGCCGATGGCGATGCACAGCACCGCCGCCAGCGCCACCACCGGGTGCGCCGCTCCCGGCGCGGCGATCAGCCCGACGAAGGCGGTGAAGATCACCAGCGACATCACGCGCGGCTTGAGCAGCCGCCACCAGTCGCGCAGCTCGGCCTCCGGCGCCGGCGGCGCCGCCGATGCGGTCGTCATGCTCATTGCGCGGCCTGCGCCAGCCGCACCGCCTGCGGCGGCAGACCCTGCGCGACGCGGGTTTCCTCAACCCAGGCGTCGAACGCCTCACGCGAGACCACCCTGACCTGGATCGGCATGTAGGCGTGCTTCACGCCGCACAGCACCGAGCACTGGCCGTAGTAGACGCCCTCCGCGTCGGCCTCGAACCACATCTCGTTCAGCCGCCCCGGGATCGCGTCCATCTTCACGCCGAAGCTCGGCACCGTCCAGGCGTGGATCACGTCGGAGGCGGCGGCCTGCACGCGGATCACCGCGCCCACCGGCACCACCATCGAGGCGTCGGCGCCCAGCCGCCATGTCTCGCGCGTGACGCCATATTCCTCAACCTCGGCGCGGCCGCTGTCCGACGCCATCACCGCGTCCCAGTCGGCATAGTCGCCCGCCACCATGATCGAGTCGAATTCGATCTCGTAGTCGGGGTATTCGTAGGACCAGTACCACTGGTTGCCGGTGGCCTTGATGGTCACGTCCGCCTCGGGGATGGTGAGCTGCTTGTAGAGCAGGTTCAGCGACGGAAACGCGATCGCCACGAGGATCATCACCGGCACGGCGGTCCAGATCACCTCGATGGTGGAGTTGTGGGTGAAGCGCGCGGGCGTCGGATTGCGCTTGGCGTTGAAGCGAAACGCCACATAGGCGAGCAGCACGGTGACCAACAGCACGATGGCGCCGGTGATCCACAGCAGCAGGTTGTCCATCGCCCGCTGATCGCGCGCGAGTTCCGTCATCGGGGCCTGAAGGCCGGTCTGCGCCGGGCGCGGCATCCCGACATTCTGCGCCGCCGCGGCGACCGTCGTCGCCAGCCATACCGCGCCGCCGATGGTGGCGGCGCTGATCGCGCCGGTGATCGCGCCGGTGATCGCCTTGAGCATATTCTTCATTCCCGCCTCGCTGGCCTGCGCGCCGCTTTCCAGCGGCGCCCAGAACTCCTATCTTGCTTTGTGCGATGAATACTATCGCGATCCGCGCGCCAAGACACCACATTGCGGCATGACGCCGCGAGACGCGCCCGCAAACGCCCGGAGTTTTCCCAGAATGATCAGCGCCGCCAACAGGTTCCGCCCGTTCGAGACCGCCTTCGACGAAGGGGCGGCGCTGGCGATATTGCGCGGTGCCGTGGACGGCGCCGACGACGGCGAGCTGTTTCTGGAGCGCAGCCGCTCGGAATCGCTCAGCTTCGACGACGGCAGACTCAAGGCCGCCTCCTATGACGCGAGCGAGGGATTCGGCCTGCGCGCGGTGGCCGGGCCGACGGCGGGCTACGCCCATTCCACCGAGATGACCGAGGCCGCGCTGCGCCGCGCCGCCGAGACCTGCCGCCTCGCCGCGCAGGGCGGCGGCGGGGTTCTGGCGGCGCCGCCCGCGCCCACCAACCGCCGCCTGTATCATGAGATCGACCCGCTGGAGGGGCCGTCCTTCGCGACGAAGGCGGCCTTGCTGCGCGAGATCGACGACTGGCTGCGCGCCCGTGATCCGCGCGTGGCGCAGGTCTCCGTCAGCCTGTCGGGCGGGGTGCAGGAGATCGAGATCCTGCGCCCCGAGGGCTTGCGGCTGGCCGAGGCGCGCCCGCTGGTGCGGCTCAACATCTCGGTGATCGTCGAGAAGGACGGGCGGCGCGAGACCGGCTCGTGGGGCGCGGGCGGGCGCACCGGCTATGACGGTCTGATCGCGCCCGAGGCGTGGCGCAAGGGCGCGGAGGAGGCGCTGCGCGTCGCGCTGGTCAACCTCGAGGCCGAGGACGCGCCGGCGGGGGTGATGGAGGTGGCGCTGGGCGCCGGCTGGCCCGGCATCCTGCTGCACGAGGCGATCGGCCACGGGCTGGAGGGCGATTTCAACCGCAAGAAGACCAGCGCCTTCAGCGGGTTGATGGGCCAACAGGTGGCGGCGAAGGGCGTGACCGTGGTCGATGACGGCACGATCCCCGACCGGCGCGGGTCCTTGAGTTTCGACGACGAGGGCACGCCGACCAGCCGCACCACGCTGATCGAGGACGGCATCCTGACCGGCTACATGCAGGACCGCCAGAACGCCCGGCTGATGGGCGTCAGCCCCACCGGCAACGGGCGGCGCCAGAGCTACGCCCACATTCCGATGCCGCGCATGACCAACACCATCATGCTGGGCGGCGAGGCCGACCCGGCGGACGTGGTCAAGGCGGTGAAGGACGGCATCTATGCGGTCAATTTCGGCGGCGGACAGGTGGACATCACCAACGGCAAGTTCGTGTTCAGCTGCACCGAGGCCTATCGGGTGAAGAACGGCGAGATCGGCCGTCCGGTGAAGGGCGCCACGCTGATCGGCGACGGCCCCACCGCGCTGCGCCGCGTGCGCATGATCGGCGACGACATGGCGATGGACCCCGGCATCGGCACCTGCGGCAAGAACGGTCAGGGCGTGCCGGTGGGCGTCGGCCAGCCGACGCTGCTGATCGACGGGCTGACCGTGGGCGGCGCCGGGATGTGACCGGGCGCGGCATGGCGCAGGCGCGCCGCGCGTGAGAGCCTTCGCGGACAGGATGTCGCAAGGGAGAGCGTCGCGATGCGCGTCGGGTGTCCGAAAGAGATCAAGAACAACGAGTTTCGCGTCGGGCTGACGCCGGAGAGCGCGGCCGAACTGGTCGCGCATGGCCACGACGTGCTGATCGAGACCGGCGCAGGCGCCGGGATCGGCGCCGACGACGCGGCCTATGCGGCGGCGGGCGCGGCCATCGCCGCCGACGCGGCGGCGGTTTTCGCGCAGGCCGAGATGATCGTGAAGGTGAAGGAGCCGCAGGCCGCCGAGCGCGCGATGCTGCGCCCCGGCCAGGTCCTGTTCACCTATCTCCACCTCGCGCCCGACCCGGCGCAGACCCGCGACCTGATGGCCTCGGGCGCGGTTTGCATCGCCTACGAGACCGTGACCGGCGCCGCAGGCGGCCTGCCGCTGCTCAGGCCGATGAGCCAGGTGGCCGGGCGCATGGCGGTGCAGGCGGGCGCGAGCGCGCTGGAGAAGGCGCACGGCGGGCGCGGCGTGCTGCTGGGCGGCGTGCCGGGGGTGGCGCCGGGCGCGGTCTGCGTGATCGGCGGCGGCGTGGTCGGGTTCAACGCGGCGCAGATGGCGGTGGGGCTTGGCGCCGACGTGACCGTTCTCGACCGCAGCCCGGAGGTTCTGGAGCGGCTCTCGACGCATTTCGGCGCGGCGGCGCGCACGCTCTACGCCAACCGCGCCAATCTCGCCGACAGCGTGGCGCGGGCCGATCTGGTGATCGGCGCGGTGCTGGTCCCCGGCGCGGCGGCGCCGAAGCTGGTCAGCCGCGCGATGCTGGCCACCATGCGGCCCGGCGCGGTGCTGGTGGATGTCGCCATCGACCAGGGCGGCTGTTTCGAGACCTCGCGCCCCACCACCCACGCGGCGCCGACTTTCGTCGTGGACGGGATCGTGCATTACTGCGTCGCCAACATGCCCGGCGCGGTGGCGCGCACCTCGGCCTATGCGCTGAACAACGCCACCCTGCCGCACGCGCTGCGCATCGCCGACATGGGGTGGAAGGCTGCGCTGAAGGCCGACGCGCATCTGCTGGCGGGGCTGAACGTGTGGGACGGCAGGATCACCTGCGCGCCGGTGGCGCAGGCGCTGGGCCTGCCCCATACGCCCGCGGCGCAGGCGGTGGCCTGAACGCGCCGTCCCGGCGGGCCAGGGCGGCGTTCATTCCCCATCTTGCGCCTCACGGCGAGGGCGCGTATATCCGCGCTCATCAGCGGCGGTCTCGCCAACCCTTGGCGGGTCCCATGGGATGCGAGACGGTCCGCGTTGCGGCCCGTCTGCGTTTGCGGCGGGCCTTCCCTTGGAGACCGCGCACCGCACCATGGCCGACCTGCTCGCCAAAGCCCCGATCGACCGGCGCCTCGCCGAGATCATCCGCCCCACCGTCGAAGGCATGGGCTTTTCGCTGGTGCGCGTGCGGCTGATGGGGTCCAGGCGCGGCACGCTGCAGGTGATGGCGGAGCGGCCCGACGGGCGGATGGAGATCGACGACTGCGCCGATCTTTCGCGCGCGCTCTCCGCCGTGCTGGACGTCGAGGATCCCATCGACGGCGAATACACGCTGGAGGTGTCCTCGCCCGGCATCGACCGCCCGCTTACGCGGCTTGAGGATTTCGAGCGCTGGAAGGGCTGGACGGCGAAGCTGGAGACCGACGCGCTGATCGACGGGCGCAAGCGGTTCACCGGCGCGCTTGGCGGGCTGGACGGCGACACCGTGCTGATCGCGCTGGAGAGCGGCCCGGCGCGGGTGCCGTTCGAGGCGCTGAGCGACGCGCGGCTGGTGCTGACCGACGCGCTGATCGAAGCCTCGCTGAAGGCGCAGAGAGACAAGGGTTTCGACGAGACCCGCTTTGACGACATCGAGGTCGAGGACGGCGAAGACGCCGGCGACGACCGACGCGAGCCGCAGGAGCCACGCCCATGAGCACCGCCGTATCCGCCAACCGACTGGAGCTGCTCCAGATCGCCGACGCCGTGGCGCGCGAGAAGCTGATCGACCGCGAGTTGGTGATCGAGGCGATGGAGGACAGCCTCGGCAAGGCCGCCCGCGCCCGCTATGGCATGGACGTGGACGTGCGCGCCCACATCGACCGCAAGTCCGGCGAGATCACCATGACCCGCGTCAAGGAGGTGGTCGAGGAGGTCGAGATCCCCAAGGGCCAGATGAGCCTTGAGGAAGCCCGCATCCTCAACCCCGAAGTGGAGCTGGGCGACTTCGTCGAGATCGACACC
>Ga0210015_1001723_pt1 | contig 21334 bp, 18 predicted proteins | sample CryGeymeta201522_FD_185471 | JGI IMG/M metagenome (GOLD analysis project Ga0210015, IMG submission 185471) | Groundwater microbial communities from Crystal Geyser aquifers in Utah, USA - Crystal Geyser metaG 2015-22 (SPAdes) (version 2) | ecosystem: Environmental > Aquatic > Deep subsurface >... | reverse complement strand
AGCCGCATCAGCCGCCGGCATTGACCCAGGCGTGAAAATCACGTCATAAATGAACGGCCTCGCAGATCACCTCACGGGGATGGCCACATGTCATGGAATGACTGGCCACATGTTCGTGGAACAGGTCGCCAAGTGCCGTGGAATACTCACAAGACCGCCGAAGACATCATCACCCGCGAACGCCGCGCCCTTGACGCCCTCGATGATATCAGGGGAAATCGGTAGCAAGTGTCAGACTCGGAACACTAGAAGGGGCACGATACTCATGATCACTAGATATGCGATCTTTCAAGGAGAGGTGTTTCCCAGTAAACTTGAGGCCTTTAAGAAGGCTGTATTGGATGAATTACTGCCAACATGGTTGGTCTACCCCGATGCAATAGCTGTCCGGGTTTTTTTTGCTTCGGACCGAGATCAGCAGGCCCCCAACCTGCCACTGATACTTGCTGTCGATTTTGCATCGCGTGATGGGTTAGACGCGGCGATGAGCAGCCAAGAGCGCCTTGACAGTCGCGCTGCCACGCAACGCGTTTTGCCTGAGTTCTTCAAGGGCGAGATATACCACTACGTGACCGAATCCTCTGAGCATCTGGTCGCCCGGTCGGCGAGTACCTGATTCCGCCACCAGAGCTGCCATGCGTGCCTCTTTTGTCTTGAGGTTCTGCATCATGTGCCGCCTGCAGCTTTGAAGCATAACGAAATCAACGATCTAAAGCCCTGTCGATCCCCGACAGAAGGGACTGGAACGTTCCTGTTGACAATAAATGGATCGTTCCATTACTAATGTGGAACGATCCATAAGTGTGTTCGGGGGGGCGTTGCTGTGAACTGGGCGTTTGTCGGGGCAAGCACGATTGCAGGCCAGTATCTGGCCGGTGCGGTACGTGCGACGGGGGGCTGCGAGGTTCGCTGGGTTGTCAGCGGCTCTGCCGAGCGTGCCGCGTCTTTCGCCACAACCCACGGCATAGCTTACTCCGGCACCGACCTGTCCGCAGCTTTGGCTGATCCTGCCGTAGGCGCGGTCTACATCTCATCAACCAATGAAAAGCACCACGCCCAGGCTTTGGCTGCGATTGCGGCTGGCAAGCATGTGCTGTGCGAAAAGCCATTGGCAACCAGCGTCGCGGATGCCCAAGACATGGTCCAAGCGGCCGAGCGGGCGGGCGTCGTCTTTGCGACCAACCACCATCTGCGCAGCGCGGGCAGTCTGCGCGCCATCCGCCAGTTGGTCGCAAGTGGCAAAGTCGGCAAGATTTTGTCCCTCCGCATCTTTCATGCGGTTGAACTGCCAGTTCACCTACGGGGTTGGCGGCTGGATAACCCGGTCGCAGGCGGCGGTGTGATTGCTGATCTGACGGTTCATAATGCCGATACGGCGCGCTTCCTGCTGGGCGAAGATCCGGTCTCGGTCGTGGCGCATATGGATGCCACGGGGTTGGGCCAAGGCGTCGAAGATTCTGCGATGTCAGTCTGGGCGATGCCCTCGGGCGCGATGGTGTTCAGCCATGATAGCTTTACCCATCCATACGCGGGGTCGGGGTTAGAAGTGCATGGCACCGAAGGTTCAATTCTGGCGCGTGGCGTGTTGTCGCAAAAGCCTGCGGGCGAGATTGAACTGATCACCGCCCAAGGGACCAGCACCGTCGATTACGATCACAGTCCGATTTACGAGGCTGTTGTCCGCAATTTCTGCGCCGCAACGGCGGGTGGGGCCCGGCCTGCGGCGTCGGGGTGGGACGGGGTGAAATCCCTGCAGATTGCCTTTGCCGTGCGCGATGCCGCGCGCAGCGGCCAACGGCAGACAGTGAATTATGGAGTGTCGTTATGAGCAAGTTGGCAAGTGCGGCAGACGCTGTCGCCCGCATTCCCGATGGGGCGATTGTCACGGTATCTTCGTCGTCAGCTTTGGGCTGCCCCGATCTGGTTCTGGCGGCCATTGGCGCGCGCTTCGATCAGGAGGGCCATCCACGGGGCTTGACCACTATTCACCCGATTGCTGCCGGTGACATGTATGGCGTCAAGGGTGTGGATCACATTGCCAAGGACGGGCTTTTGTCGCGCATCCTGGGGGGATCCTATCCGTCAGGCCCGTCCAGCATGCCGATGCCGAACATCTGGAAGATGATCGTAGAAAACCGGGTGGCGGCTTACAATGTGCCCTCCGGCATCCTGTTTGACATGAACCGAGATGGGGCAGCGAACCGCCCCGGTGTGCTGACCAAGGTTGGTCTGGAAACCTTTGTCGACCCGATCCGCGAGGGCTGTGCGATGAATACGGCGGGGGCGGCGCAGCCCATCGTGGCGCGGGTGGAATTTGGCGGCGACACATGGCTGCACTTTCCCAATATCACCCCGAATGTGGCCATCATCCGCGCAACCACGGCGGATGAGCATGGCAATCTGACCTATGAACATGAAGGCGCCTATCTGGGCGGGCTGGAGCAGGCGATCTGCGTGCGTAACCACGGCGGGCTGGTCATTGCGCAGGTTTCCCGCATGACCAAACGTGGGTCTTTGCGCCCGCATGATGTGCGGGTGCCGGGGCATCTGGTGGATCTGGTGGTGCTCGATCCCGATCAGAAACAAACTTGCGAGACGCCCTATGACCCCGCAATCTCGGGGCAAGTCATGCGACCATGGGACAGCTTTGCGCTAGCCGAACACGGGGTTGAGAAGATTATCGCCCGCCGCGCCGCGATGGAACTGCGCCCCGGCATGACGGCAAACTTGGGCTTTGGCATCTCGGCCATGGTGCCGCGGATTCTGCTGGAGGAAGGCCACCCTGAGGCCGTGACTTGGGTCATCGAACAGGGCGCTGTCGGGGGGATGCCGCTGACAGGATTTGCCTTTGGCTGTGCATCGAATGCTGATGCCTTCGTGCCCAGCCCGCAGCAATTCGTCTATTTTCAGGGCGGCGGCTTCGATGTGTCGTTTCTGTCCTTCATGGAGGTGGATGTCGAAGGCAACGTCAACGTCTCGAAGCTTGGCAAGAAACCTTACCTCACTGCGGGTTGCGGCGGGTTTGTTGATATTACTGCGGGCGCGAAGAAGATCGTGTTCTCGGGTTGGTTTGAGGCAGGGGCCCAGATTGCGCTGACGCCAGACGGCATCAAGGTTGTCACCCCCGGCAAGTTCACCAAGATGGTTGAGGCGGTGGAGCACGTTACCTTCTCCGGCAACCGCGCCCGCCAGTTGGGGCAAGAGGTTTTGTACATCACCGAGCGCTGTGTAATGCGCCTGACCGCGCGGGGCCTTGTTGCGACCGAAATCATGCCTGGCATTGACCCGGCCCGCGATATCGTCGCCGCATCGGGGGGGCGGGTGCAGATTGCACCGGATGCGATCACGCTGCCGCTATCGCTTTTGGCCGAGGCGCCGATGGGGTGGGGCACATGAGCACCGTCCACCTGATCCGTCACGGCAAGATTGCTGAGTTGTGCCTTGATAACCCGGCCAAGATGAACGCCTTTACGGTTGAGATGCTGGGTCAGTTGGCGGCACATCTGGACGCAATTGACCGCGACACCACGCTCGCTGCGGTGATGCTGACAGCCATCGGTGACCGGGCCTTTTGCACCGGGGCCGATATCAATGCCTGGGGCGATCTGAGCCCGGCCGAGTTTGCGCGCCATTGGGTGCGTGTCGGGCATCGGATTTTCGACCGGCTGGCGCGGCTGTCCAAGCCTACGATTGCGGTTTTGAATGGCCATGCCTTTGGCGGTGGCCTTGAACTTGCCGCTGCCTGCGATCTACGGGTGATGGCAACCGGCGCCAGTCTCGCACTCCCCGAGGCTGGCGTCGGGATTGTACCGGGCTGGTCGGGCACGCAGCGTCTGCTGCGGCTGATGCCAGAGCCGATGGTCAAGGAAATGGCGCTGTTTGGCGCGCGCATTAAATCGGACCGCGCCTTGGCCTGCGGCTTTGTTGCCGCTGTGGGCGATGATCCACGCAGTTTGGCTGAGGCAATTCTGGAACGTGCGATTACTTTGTCCCCGCGCGCCGTCGAGATTTCCAAATCCATGATCCACGCAGCCATCGGCGAGGATCGCGCCGCGATGGTCGAGGCTCTGGGAAGCGCCGCCATCGCCGCCTCGGACGATCGCGACGAAGGCGTTGCCGCATTTCGCGCGAAGCGCAAACCAGACTTTTCGGGAAAGTGACCATGACAGACCTGCATATCATTTCGGAACAAACGGTCGCCTTGCCGAAAACGCCTTATCAGGCCCGCCATTTTATCAATGGTGTCGCGCAGGACAGCGCCGATGGCCGCACATCCGACCGAGTTTCGCCCTCGCATGGCGTTGTCGTCAGCCAAGCTGCCCTTGGGTCGGCAATAGAGACCGAATCCGCGATCAAAGCCGCCCGCGCGGCCTTTGATGATGGACGTTGGAGTCGCCTTTCCGGCAAAGCCCGCGCTGCCGTGTTGAACAAGGTGGCTGACCTGATCGAGGCTAATGTCGAAAAGCTGGCGCTGATCGAAACACTGGAAAGTGGCAAGCCAATTGCCCAGGCACGCGGCGAATGTGGTGGGGCGGCAGACTTGTGGCGCTACGCGGCATCGCTTGCGCGCACCAGCCACGGCGACAGTCACAACACGCTGGGGTCGGATATTCTGGCTGTGGTTCTAAAGGAACCGATTGGTGTGGTGTCGATCATCACCCCTTGGAACTTCCCGTTCTGGATTCTGAGCCAAAAGCTACCCTTTGCACTGGCAGCGGGCTGCACCTGCGTGGTCAAGCCGTCCGAGGTGACGCCTTCGACCACCGCGATGCTGGCCGAGATGTTGGTCGATGCCGGATTGCCCGCCGGGGTTTGCAACATCGTTCTGGGCTATGGCAATCCGGTCGGCAGCTTGATGAGCACCCATGCCGACGTTGACATGGTGACCTTCACCGGGTCAACCGCCGTGGGCAAACAGATCACCAAAAGTGCTGGCGACACGCTGAAGAAAGTGGCGCTGGAACTGGGGGGCAAAAACCCGCAGGTGATCTTTCCGAACTGTGATCTGGAAAGTGCCGCGGATGCCGTGACCTTCGGCATTTATTTCAACGTGGGCCAGTGCTGCAATTCGTCCAGCCGGATCATCGTGCACGAAGACATTGCCGATGCCTTCGTGGCGCGGGTGGTCGAGATGTCGGGACGCGTGGCCTTTGGCAACCCGCTACACCCTGATACGCAAGTGGGCGCAATCGTTACGTCCGAACATGCAGCCAAGATCGATGACTATGTCCGCGCCGCTGTAGCAGCCGGGGCCGAGGTTTGTATTGGCGGTGGTGCGTTAAGCGTACCGGGTTTGGGCGGCCAATTCTATCAGCCAACTGTCCTGCGCGGCATAACCGCTGACATGGCAATTGCCCGCGAAGAAGTGTTCGGCCCGGTTCTTGTGGTGCTTACCTTTCGCACGCTGGAAGAAGCCATCCAGCTTACCAACGACGCCACCTATGGCCTGTCTGCAGGCATTTGGTGCGACGACATCCACACCTGCCTTGAGTTCAGCCGCCGTGCGGCTGCGGGCACGGTTTGGACCAACACCTGGATGGACGGTTTTCCGGAGGTGGCCTTTGGTGGGGTCAAGCAATCCGGTCAGGGCCGCGAGATCGGAGCCTACGGTTTTGACGAATTCCTTGAGGTGAAATCGCTTGTCATGCGGGTTGGCCGCACACGCGCACCTTGGGTAAAAATGGCCTGAAACCCCGCGGGGAGATGGCAAAACTAAACGCAACGGGAGGAGACCAAAATGCGTGGTTACTTTGGAAAGAAGACTGCATTTGTCGCGGTTTTGCTGGCATCGACCAGCATGGCAACGGCCGAAGACGTTGAAGTTCTGCACTGGTGGACCTCGGGCGGTGAAGCTGCCGCGCTGAATGTCCTCAAGGACGATCTGGCCGCCAAGACAATCGGCTGGGTCGACATGCCTGTCGCCGGTGGCGGTGGTGAGGCCGCCATGACCACCCTGCGCGCCCGCGTCACCGCTGGCGACGCCCCGACCGCCGTTCAGATGTTGGGTTTTGACATTCTGGACTGGGCGGCCGAGGGCAAGCTTGCCAATCTGAACACCGTCGCCGCCGAAGAAGGTTGGGACGCAGTGGTTCCGGCAGCCCTGCAGGCGTTTGCAAAGGTTGACGGAAACTGGGTTTCGGCACCTGTGAATGTCCACTCGACCAACTGGGTCTGGGCCAACAAGTCGGTTCTGGATAGTTTGGGCATCGCGCAACCCACCACCTGGGAAGAGTTCGTGGCTGCCATGCAGGCCGTCAAGGACAGCGGCAAGACCGCGCTGGCCCATGGCGGACAGGCCTGGCAAGATGCCACCATGTTCGACGGTGTCGTTCTGTCGGTCGGTGGGGTCGAGTTCTACAAGGCTGCGTTCATCGACCTTGATCCGGCAGTGCTTGGGTCGGAACAGATGACCGAGGTGTTCAACCGTATGGCCACCCTGCGCGGCTTTGTGGATGACAACTTTTCAGGTCGCGACTGGAACCTTGCATCGGCCATGGTCATCAATGACGAAGCCGCGTTCCAGATCATGGGTGATTGGGCCAAGGGCGAATTCCTGAAGGCGGGCAAGGTGCCGGGCACAGATTTCCTTTGTTTCCGCGTGCCGGGCAGTCAGGGCATGGTCGCCTTCAATTCGGACCAGTTCGCGATGTTCGCGCAGGCCGAAGAAGGCGCGATGGCCGCACAGGGCGAAATGGCCCGCGCGATCATGTCGCCGTCGTTCCAGTCGGCGTTCAATGTGGTCAAAGGGTCGGTTCCGGCCCGCACCGACGTTCCGAACGACGCGTTTGACGATTGCGGCAAGCAAGGCATGGCGGAACTTGCCGAAGCGTCAAGCAATGGCACGCTGGTGGGGTCGATTGCCCACGGCCACGCCAATCAGGCCGCTGTCAAGAACGCGATCTATGACGTCGTCACAGCACATTTTAATGGTGAGTATGACGCTGCGACCGCGACCGCCAACTTGGTCAGCGCGATCGAAGCGGCCCAGTAATCAAAAAGGTGGAGAGGGGACTCCTCTCTCCACCGACCTGTTTGCCAAGGATCTGCGCAGACAATCGAATTCTTCAGGGGAGGCCGAATGTTTGGAGCGGCTAAGGAGGGGGCATGGCCTATAAATCGACCGACGTGGATTTCCGCACGCACTTGCAAGACTGGATCCCCAAGCTGGTGCTGTCGCCTTCTTTGGCCGCAATGCTGATTTTCGTCTATGGGTTCATCGCCTACACCGCCTATCTCAGCTTTTCCGACTCCAAGATGCTGCCCAGCTATGATCTGGTCGGTTTCGCGAATTACGCCAAGCTGTGGAACTTGTCCGCTTGGTGGGTTGCGGTCGTCAACTTGATGATCTTTTCCTCGCTTTATATTACCGTTTGCACGGCGATTGGCCTGCTGCTGGCCATTCTGCTGGATCAGAAAATCCGCGGCGAAGGCCTGCTGCGCCCGATCTATCTTTATCCGATGGCACTGTCGTTTATCGTGACGGGAACCGCATGGAAATGGATCATGGATCCCGGCATCGGGATTGAGAATTCGATGCATCTGTGGGGGTGGGCCAGCTTTGAGTTTCGCTGGATCAAAGACCGTGACATGGCGATTTACACCGTGGTTATCGCCGCCGTCTGGCAAACCTCGGGCTTTGTCATGGCGATGTTTCTGGCGGGGTTGCGCGGCATCGACAACGAAATCCTGAAGGCCGCGCAAATCGACGGAGCGTCAAATTTCAGCCTGTATCGCCGCATCGTCATTCCCATGCTGCGCCCGGCCTTTTTGTCGGCCTTTGTGATCCTCGCCCATCTGGCGGTCAAATCCTATGACCTGATCATCGCGCTGACGGGGGGCGGGCCGGGGCGGGCGACCGAGCTGCCCGCGACATTCATGTATTCCTACACGTTCACCCGAAATTCGATGGGTATTGGGGCCGCAAGCGCCGTGATCATGCTGATGACGATTGCCGCGATCATGACCCCCTACCTTTACGCCGAACTGAAGGAGAAGTCGTGATGGCTGCCGTTGAACAAGATACCGCTGTTCGAACGGGCAGCTTCACCCGCGTCTTTATCTACGGCATCCTGTTGATTTTCATGCTGTTCTATATGTTGCCGCTGTTTGTCATGGTCGCCAATTCGTTGAAACCATTGGGTGAGATTACTGGCGGCAATATGATGGCTTTGCCGCAGGTCTGGACGCTGGAGCCTTGGCGGCAGGCATGGTCTGCGGCGCAGATCGGGGTCGAACCTACGGGTCTGCGGCCCTATTTCCTGAACTCGATCCTGATGGTGGTGCCTGCTGTTGTCATCTCGACCATCCTTGGCGCGCTGAACGGGTATGTTCTGACGAAATGGAGCTTTCGCGGCGACAAGATCATCTTTGGCCTGTTGCTGTTTTCTTGCTTTATCCCATTTCAGATCGTCCTGATCCCGATGGCAACCGTTTTGGGCAAGATCGGGCTTGCGGGGTCAATACCGGGTCTGGTTCTGGTCCATGTGGTCTACGGAATCGGCTTTTCCACGCTGTATTTCCGCAACTATTATGCGTCTTTCCCCACCGAACTGGTGCGGGCCGCAATGATCGACGGCGCCGGGTTTTTCCGCATCTTCTGGCGGATCATGCTGCCGGTATCGGGGCCAATCATCGTGGTCACCGTAATCTGGCAGTTCACGAACATCTGGAACGACTTTCTGTTCGGTGCGTCGTTCGGTGGGCAAAGCCAGCCCATGACCGTAGCTTTGAACAACCTTGTTCAGTCATCGACAGGCGTCAAGGAATACAACGTGCACTTTGCAGGCGCGATCCTGGCCGCGCTTCCAACACTGATCGTTTACATCGTCGCAGGCCGCTTCTTTGTGCGCGGGCTCATGGCGGGCTCAGTGAAAGGATAAGTCAGGAGACCGCCGGGTGGCGGTAACCACCCGGCGGTCATGTTCAACCCAATGCCCCATTTGCAAAGACCTGGGCGAACGACAGGAAGGAATACCAAAATGAGATACTTGTCCATAACCGCGCTACTGCTTGCTACAGCAAGCCCTGCGTTCGCCGAAAAGTCGGTGGAGGTGATGCATTTCTGGACCTCGGGTGGCGAAGCGGCTGCCTTGGGGGCTGTCCGTGACAAGGTTGTCGCGGATGGGGTGGCTTGGGTCGATGCGCCAGTGGCGGGTGGCGGCGGCGATGCGGCCAAGACTGCCCTGCAGACGCGCATTGCCAGCGGCAACCCACCAGCGGCGATGCTGATGTTGGGTCAAAACATCATCGATTGGGCCAACGAAGGTTTGCTTGGTAACGTCGATGCCCTTGCCGCCACCCAAGGGTGGGATGCAGCCTTGCCGCAAGCGGTAAAGGACTTCACCAAGATCGAAGGCCACTATGTTTCGGTCCCCACAAACGTCCACCGGACGGACATGATCTGGGCCAGCAAAGCCGCCTTTGACAAGATCGGCGCAGCCTATCCGACAACTTGGGGAGAGTTGAACGCGCTGGCCCCGAAATTCATTGAGGCAGGGATCATCCCGCTCGCCCACGGCGGTCAAGCCTGGCAAGAAGCCTATATGTTCGAGGCAGTGGCCGCTGGCGTTGGCGGGGCCGACTTCTATCGCAAGGCCCTGATCGAACTGGATGATGCCACCCTGCGCGGTCCTGAAATGGTCGCAGTGTTTGATCAGATGGCCGCCTTGCGCGGCATGGTAGACGAGAATTTCTCTGGCCGGGACTGGAACCTTGCTTCGGCCATGGTGATCAAGGGCGAAGCGGCCATGCAGATCATGGGCGACTGGGCGAAAGGCGAGTTTACCAATGCCGGCAAGCAGCCCGGTGCAGACTACGCTTGCATTCCGGTGCCCAAGGCCAAGGGTGACTCTTTTGTTTATCTCGTGAATTCGTTGTCACTGTTCACCCAGACCGATCCTGACCTGATTGCGTCACAAGAAGTGCTCGCCTCGGCCATCATGGACCCGGGCGTTCAGATTGCCTTCAATCAGGCCAAAGGCGCGATTCCTGCCCGCACCGACATTGATCTGTCGGCAATGGATGCTTGTGCGCAGGAAACCTCGGCGTCGCTTGGCAGCAATGATGCTGGCGGCACGGCGGTGCCGACCTTTGCGGGTACACACGCCGCGAACGCCGCTGTGGTTGGTGCTGCAACCGATGCGATCACGGGCTTCTTCAATTCTGAAATGACCGCAGCCGAGGGTGCTACCGCGCTGGCCGATGCCATCGCAGCCACGAAGTAAAAAGCCAAGCCGCGCGGTCATAGATGATCGCGCGGCCAACCACGCCAAACATAACCGACCGGAGCAGACCAATGGGCTTTCTTGAAATCCGCAACGCCACCAAATCCTATGGCAACGTCAAAGTCCTGCATCAGGTCGATATCTCTGTCGAGGAGGGCGAGTTTCTGGTGCTGGTCGGCCCATCGGGCTGCGGTAAGTCTACGCTTTTGAACATGATCGCCGGGCTGGAAGGCATCTCAAGCGGAGAGATTGCGATCAAGGGGCGCGTGATGAACGGCGTACACCCGTCCAAGCGCAACATCGCGATGGTGTTCCAAAGCTATGCGCTTTACCCCAACATGACCGTCGGACAGAACATGACCTTTGGTCTGGAAATGCACGGCGTGCCACGCGCCGAACGCGACAAGGCTCTGCGAGATGTGGGAAAGCTGTTGCAAATCGAAAACCTTTTGGATCGTAAGCCGGGCCAGTTATCCGGTGGACAGCGTCAGCGCGTGGCCATGGGCCGGGCCTTGGTGCGCAACCCCGATGTTTTTCTTTTTGACGAACCGCTTTCGAACCTTGATGCCAAGCTGCGCGTCGATATGCGGACCGAGATCAAGAAACTGCATGAAAAACTGAAGACCACCATAGTCTATGTGACCCATGACCAGATCGAGGCGATGACTCTGTCAACGCGGATTGCCGTTATGTATCAAGGCTATGTTCAACAATTGGGCACACCCAAGGAAATCTACGACACCCCCGCCAATGTCTATGTTGCAACCTTCATGGGCAGCCCGGCGATGAATGTTCTGCCTTCACGCGTGGTGGTGAAAGACGGCCTTCCCCACGCCCAGATCACGGACGCGAAGGGAGCAGAGCAGCTGCTGAAGTTCAGCCAACCCAACCTGTCTGACTGGAACGGCCGTGACATCCTGCTGGGCATCCGGCCGGAATCGATCACCGATCCTGATGGCGCGGACCGCAATTCACGCAATATTGTGCCGCTGCGCAATCTGGTTGGCATCACCGAACCCGCGGGGGCAGATACCTATGTGGCGATGTCTTTGGGCGGCAAAGACATCATTGCGCGGATGCGGGCAGACGCGAATGTTGTGTCGGGTCAGGATTTCGACTTTGCGATCAATATGGAAAAGGCTGTCGCCTTTGACCCCAAAACAGAAGAACGCATCAAGCCATGACGTCACCAGAAGTCATCATTATCGGGTCTGGCATTGGTGGCGCGACAATGGCGGCCACTCTTGCCGCGACCGGAAAGAGAATTCTGATCCTTGAACGTGGCGAACATCTGGCCCCTTCAGCACAGGACCGCAGTGACAAAGCCATTTTTGCCGAGGGCTTTTTCCGGCCCAAAGAGGAATGGCTGGACGGCGAGGGCAAGCCTTTCAACCCCGGCAGCTACTACTATGTTGGGGGCAACTCGAAGTTCTACGGCGCGGTTATGGTGCGCTATCGACGCGAAGATTTTTCACCCTTGGCCCATATGGGCGGCGTGACGCCCGGCTGGCCAATCACTTATGACGAACTGGAACCGTGTTACGGGCTTGCCGAGAAGATGTACGAAGTGCGCGGCCAGATCGGGCAAGACCCGACCGAGCCACCCCATTCCACCCTTTATCTACACCCGCCCGTTCCGGATGAGGCGCCGATTGCTGCGCTGCGGGTCAGGCTGGCCAAGGTGGGTCTGCACCCGTCATCGCTGCCGCTTGGCGTTGATTTGGCCCAATGGCTTGCCCGCGCCCGCACCCCTTGGGATGCCTTCCCCGATACGACCGGGGGCAAGATGGACGCGGAAACGGCGGCACTGAAGAAGGCGCTTTTGCATGACAACGTGCAGTTGCGCACCAAGGCGCAGGTGACCCGGTTGCACAGCGGTGCCGAGGGCAAGATCACCAGTGTCGAGCTTGCCTCGGGCGAGGTTCTGTCCGCTCCGATCGTCGTTCTGGCGGCAGGGGCTGTTCAGACCGCAGCGCTGCTTTTGGCTTCGGCCAATGCCGATCATCCCAAAGGTCTGGCCAACAGTTCAGATCAGGTCGGGCGGAATTTCATGAACCACAATTGCTCTGCCGTGCTGGCGCTGCATCCTTTGTGGAAGAATGACAGCATCTATCAAAAAACGCTGATGGTGAATGATTACTACCTGACGGGCGGTCCAAAGGGCGAGCCTTTGGGCAATATCCAGTTGCTTGGCAAAATCTCGGGGACAATCCTGCGCGCCTCAACCACAATGCCGCGCTTTGTGGCGAATTGGGTCACGCGCCATTCGGTAGATCTTTATGCCGTGTCCGAAGACCTGCCCAACCCGGAGAGCCGGGTTTCCCTGAAAGATGGGCAAATCATGCTGGACTGGAAACGGTCCAATTGGGAGGCGCATCTGGCGCTGGTGGCAAAGTTGAAGCAAAAACTTAGGCAGGCGGGCTATCCGGTTGTGCTGTCGCGCGCTTTTGACCGTCGCACGCCGTCGCATCAATGTGGCACGGCGCGGATGGGGAAGGACGCGAGGACAAGCGTTGTCGATACCTTCTGCCGTGCCCATGACCATGCAAACCTGTTCATCACCGATGCATCGGTTCTGCCTACTTCGGCGGCAGTCAATCCGGCGTTAACGGTTGCGGCCTTGGCGATCCGGGCCGCACATCACCTAACCATGACAGAACTCGCCTGAAGCGCGGGGCAGGAGGGCTAGATGGCCGACGGATACGATTTCATCATCATCGGGGGCGGCTCGGCCGGTTCGGTTCTGGCGGGGCGGTTGTCAGAGGATCCTGCCGCGCGGGTGTTGCTGTTGGAAGCTGGCGGCAGTGACCGCCACCCTTTCTATCACCTGCCCGCAGGTTTTGCTAAAATGACAAAGGGTATCGGGTCATGGGGCTGGGACACCGTTCCGCAAAAGCACATGCAGAACAAGGTGTTCCGCTATACGCAGGCCAAAGTGATCGGCGGCGGATCGGCAATCAACGCGCAAATCTACACGCGCGGCGCGGCCCAGGATTATGACGATTGGCGGCAGATGGGCTGCAATGGTTGGGGCTATGACGATGTGCTGCCCTATTTCCGCAAGGCCGAAGACAACGAGACTTATGACAACAAGTACCACGGCAAGGGCGGCCCTCTTGGTGTCAGTGAACCGCGCGCGCCGCTGCCAATTTGTGAGGCCTATTTTGAGGCGGCCGCAGCCTTGGGCATTCCGCGCAACATGGACATCAACGGCGAAAAGCAGGATGGGGTTTGTTACTATCAATTGACCCAGCGCAATGTGCGGCGGTCGTCGGCGGCCATGGCCTATGTTGCCCCAAACCGGCACCGCAAGAACCTCACCGTGCGTCTGGGGGCGCAGGTGCGGCGGCTGATCGTCGAAGGGGGCCGCGCGACGGGGGTTGAATTGACCGACGGCACCCGGCTGACGGCCACCAGTGAAGTGATCCTCGCCTCTGGTGCTATCGGCTCGCCGCGTTTGCTGCAACTGTCGGGGATTGGTCCGGCGGGTCACCTCAGCGCGTTGGGGATCAATGTTGTGCACGATCAGCCGCAGATCGGTGCCAACCTGCAAGACCATCTGGACCTTTACTGCATTGCCGAATTGTCGGGCCCCTACAGCTATGACCGCTATGCCAAGCCGCATTGGGCCGCGATTGCCGGTCTGCAATACGTCTTTGGCCGCAAGGGTCCGGTGGCCTCGTCTCTGTTTGAAACTGGGGGGTTCTGGTATGCCGACCCCGACGCGCGGTCGCCAGATATCCAGTTCCATCTTGGCCTTGGCACGGGAATCGAACACGGCGTTGTGTCGATGCCGCAGGGCGGGATTACGCTGAACTCTTGCCATTTGCGCCCCAGATCGCGCGGCACAGTCCGGCTGCAAAGTGCCGATCCGGCCAAGGCGCCGATGATCGACCCCAACTATCTGGCGGACCTAATTGATCGCGCCCGCACCATTCGCGGGCTGAAGTTAACCCAAGAGATCCTGTCGCAATCCCCCATGAAGAAATTCATTCTGGCCGAGCGCTTGCCCGGCCCGGACGTGCGCACCGACGAGGACTATTTCAACTTCATCTGCCAGCATTCCAAAACTTCGCACCACTGCGCGGGCACCTGCCGGATGGGCGCGGATGAGGCGGCGGTTGTTGACACAAGGCTTCGGTTCAATGGCATTCAGGGTTTGAGGGTCGTCGACAACTCGATCATGCCAACAGTGATTTCTTCAAACACAAACGCTGCGGCGATCATGATTGGCGAAAAGGCGGCGGACATGATCAAAGCGGACAATGGGATGGTTCTTTCATGATACGCCACATCGTACTGATCCGGTTCTTGCCCTCTGTTTCCGAGGCGCAAATAGCTGACCTTTTTCGCGATTTGCATCAGATCAGGGGCAAAGTCCCCGGTCTTTTGGACATTACCGCAGGTAAAAGCGAAAGCCCCGAAGAGATGGAGCGCGGTTATATGCATGGCTTCGTCGTGGACTTCAGCGATTGGGCCGCACTTCAGGCCTATCAGGATCACCCTGAACACCAATTGCTTGGGGCCAAATTGGTTGCGGCGTCGGTTGAGGGCAAGGAGGGCATCTTGTGCTTTGACCTTCCCGTGTCAAAATCGAAAACCTGAAAGACAGATTGTGACCTGCCAAGGACTGCAAATTCTGACGCTTCAATGCTATGAGCAGAGCAACTGGCTGTAAGCAATGGGATGGGTTTGGATCAAATGAACATCAACCGCCGACCGACCATTATTGACGTCGCCAAACACGCTGGCATTTCAAAATCGACGGTCAGCCTTGTGCTGCAAAACAGCCCCTCTGTGCGGGAAGAAACGCGGGTGCTGGTGCGCAAGGCGATGGCCGAAATCGGCTATGTCTACAACCGTGCTGCGGCCAACATGCGCATGTCCAATGCGGGGCTGATTGGCCTTGTGATCAACGATTTGCGCAACCCGTTTTTCACCGAATTTGCCACATCCTTGCAAATGGCCCTAGCCGAACGCGGGTACTCGACTGTGATCGCCAACACGGATGAAAATCCCGAATTGCAGCATCAGGTTGTGGGCTCGATGATCGAACATGGGGTATCGGCACTGATCATGTGCCCGGCTTATGGCGACACTCAAGCTACCTTTGACTCTTTAGCGCGCGGCGGCATTCCCACCATGCAAATGTTGCGCTGCGTGGATCAGCGGTTGGACCTGTTCCCCCTGATTGCGCCTGACTACCTGTCAGGCAGCCGGGACGCGACAAGACATCTGATTGCGGCAGGCGCACGGCGCATCGCCTTTGTCGGCGGACTGGATGGCCGCGCTGTCACCGAAGAACGCAAAGCCGGATATCTGGAGGTGCTTGCCCAAGAGGGGTTGGAACCGATCATAATGACCGGCAAATCCAGCCGCGAATTTGGCCGCAACGCTGCCCGACAACTTTTTTCCGACAGTGCGGGTGTGGATGCGGCGGTCTGTTTCAATGACCTTTTGGCTTTGGGCATGCTTTCAGGCTGCCGAGAGGCAGGGTGGCGGGTGGGTGAGGACGTTCTCATCATGGGTTTCGACGATATCGAAGAGGTGGCCCAAGCCTATCCGTCGCTGTCCTCGGTGCACTGTGACATTGCAGGGATCGGCGTGCAAGCCGCACAGACCGTGGTGGATTGGCTGGAAGACCGCAACGCCCCACTGCCAGAGACCCGGACAGCCGTCAGCCTCTCTATTCGCCAGTCGAGCGGAAGAAGCCCCCGGAGTTTGACATGAGTGCATTTGAACGCGTCGCGGCCATCGGTGTGGTTCCGGTGATCGCTCTTGATGATGCCCGCCACGCGCTGCCGTTGGCAGATGCGCTGGCAGAGGGTGGGCTTCGCGTGATCGAAGTGACCTTTCGCACATCCGCTGCGGTCGACTCCATCCGCCAAATCGCGCAGCATCGCCCCGAGATGCTTGTCGGCGCCGGAACAGTCTTGAATGAAGCGCAGGCCGACGCGGCCAAAGCTGCGGGCGCGATGTTTGCCCTTTCTCCGGGTATTGACCGACAGGTTCTGGATCATGCCGCACAGATTGGCCTGCCTTTTGCGCCAGGCATCATGACGCCTTCCGACCTGCAGATTGCCCTGCGCGCGGAATGCAAACTGGTCAAGTTCTTTCCCGCGATGGCTGCCGGTGGCTTGACCATGCTGAAGAACATCGCAGGACCCTATCTGCACACAGGCATCGGGTTTAACCCGACGGGCGGTGTGACGCGTGACAATCTGACCGATTGGCTGGGGTACGCGCCGGTTCGCGCGGTTGGCGGCACCTGGATTGCTACCAGCGCCGATATCGCAGCCGAAAACTGGGACAAGATCCGCAGCAACGCCGCCGAGGCGGCTGATTTGGTTCGCAAAGCGCGCGGCTGAACGGGGTTAGGGCAGGGACGGGACGCGTGCCTTTGGCAGACGTGCGCCAAGGTGTTTGATCACTTCGGCAGAAAACCTTTGCCCCGCAATGATGGCCATTTGCGGCGTTTGCCCAAGCAGGCGGGCAGAAAGATATCCGGCGTTGAACCCATCACCGGCCCCCGTGGTATCGCGAATACCCTTCACCTCGGGAGTGGGAAGTGCCCTGATCTGGCCATCTGCCAGAACTGAAACGGGCCCGGCACCATTCTTGACCGCCACCTCTGCAACGCCCGCCGTGGCAAATCGTGCAAGGGTGGCCTCAGGTGACGTATCGCCCCAGAGGGCAACCTCGTCATCAAAGCTGGGCAGGGCGATGTCGGTCATGGCCAGAACCTGCGGGATGGTCTGGCGCACCGCGTCCATCGACGGCCAGAGCCGGGGGCGGATATTCGGATCAAACGACACCCGCGCCCCGTTTGCCCGGGCATTGGCCAGCGCGGCAAACAGCGTTTCACGGTCTGCCGGGGGCAGGATGGCCAAAGTAATGCCCGACAGATGGATCAGCCCCGCCCCGGCAAAAGCCTGCGCCAAAGCGCTGCCGTCTGCTGCCAGACCGCGCGCAGCAGAGGTGTCGCGCCAATAGTGAAAGCTGCGCTCGACGCCGTCCAGTTCAATCAGGTAAAGTCCCATATTCCGCTGCGGATCACGTGTGATCACCGAGACGTCCAAGTCGTCGGCCGCCAATTCGGCAACAAAGGCATCGGAAAACTTGTCCATGCCAACCCGCGTTGCAAAGCCCACCGATGCGCGCCCGTGAAATGCCTGCGCCATGTGCCAAGCCGTGTTGAAAGTATCGCCTGCAAAGCCGCGCTTGTAATGTCCCTCACCAACTGGGGCCAGTTCCACCATCGCTTCGCCCACCGAAACTGTGTTCAGGCTGTTGAAATCAAGCATCTTGCCCCCGGTCCAGATCAAACACCGCTCCGGTCAGCCATGCGGGCCAGTCGCGTTCAAAAAACGGCTTGGCGGTCTCATCAAAGCGGCGATTGAGCCGGGTGGCAATCTGCATTTCGCCCGCGACCAGCCGCACCAGAATTTGTTCGCTTTGATCCTTCGCACGCTCTTTGCGGAAGCGAACGTCGTTCAGGGGGCCGGTCTTGGCCATGGGTGTCGCCTCGCCCGTCGGGTCACAAATCGCCCGCGCCCCCCGGCTGCCGCCGCCTTGGCTGATGTAGTGATGGAGTGCTGCCAAGACCGCCTCGGAAGCCAGCGCCATTTGCTGCCATTGCAGAACCCGCGCGATTTCGCCGCTGCGCATGTAGGAAATGCCACGCGCGCGGACCCTGTCGTTCAGCGCAGCCGCCGATTGCAGGGCAGCGGCGACATCTTGCGGTGTGCACAGAATCCCGGCGTGGTCGCTCATCCGGGCCTGCACCTCGTCCTTGATGGCGCGCACGTTCAGCGAACTGCCAGTCCGGAGTGTCTGTTCAATCTGGCCCAAAGCCTGTTCCAACTCGGCGCCGATCTGCCCAACGCGCGCGTTCTGCGCCTGCCCACCCGCCGCGATATGCTCGGCCACCCGGGTTCCCAGCGCTTGCCCTGCGTTCAGCGCTGCCCCTCCGGGCCGCGTGACACCATGGGTGCCCGCCGCCTCGCCGATGGCATAAAGACCGGGCAGGGAGCTGCGGCCCCAAGTGTCAACCGCGATCCCGCCGTTCATGTGCTGATTGTTGACCGCAAATTCCAGCGGGTCGCGTCGGATATCGACCTTGTAGCGCAAGTAAAGTTCTATCGAGAGCGGGTTCATGTGACGCAGCCGGTTAATTGGCTGGTCCTGCAGAGCACCCGCACGGCCAAGATAGGCAGCCACATCCGCATCCAACCGGTCAAGGCTGAAGGGCAGATCGCCGGGGACCGGCAGGGGATTTCGGTTGAAATCCATGAATACCCGACGGCCCGCCTGATTTTCGCGGGTGATCGCCAGATCAACAAGACTAGACCCAAAATCCAACATCCGCGTCGCGTGGAACGGCCATTGATAGCCTTTGCGGAAGATGTTCGAGGCCAGCTCCTGTGTCGTCCGATAGTAATCGGCCAAAAAGTTATGCTCAGTGCCCGCGTTGTCGACCGAATAGATATAGGGCATCGCCTGCACATAAGTGCCCGACAGGTTCCACGGAAACCCTTCGCGCCGGGTGCCAATGCCGAATTGGCTTTCGGTCAGGTTAACCAGATCAACCCCGGCTTCCAATGCCAGTCCCAAGGACCCGAAGCATCCGTTTGGAAACACGGAATCGCGGTACAACTCTCCAGGCCCGCCTGCGGCAATGACCAGTGCGGCACAACGGAAAAGTGTCAGGCCGTAGGGGTTGTCGGGCGATTGCGCCTTTGGCCGAACCGCAAGGATGCCTGCCACGCTCCGCTGATCGCCCGACCCTTCAATCAGAATTCGCACGCCCGTTGTCTGGTTGAAAAACGGCACGCCCAGCCTGATCGCCTCGGTCGCCAAAACCTTGACCATCAGCCGCGAGGTGCGCGGCCCACAGCTGGTGGCCCGACCCACATCGTCATGGTCGGTCTGATAGCGCAGCGTCCCGCCGAAATCGTCCTGCGGCAACGGCAGCCCAAGATATTGCAACGAGGCCATCGCCCGCACCGAGCCGACGGCCTCGGCATAGGCGGTGTCTTCGTCCATCGCGCCGCCAGCCCGGATGGCGCGGGCCATATCCTTGAAGTTGTCGCCCCGGTCAGAGGTGTTGGCGGTGTGAAGCGTCTGCTTGTCGGAACCCGAACACGCCGAGGTGCCGCCCCATGCGCTTTGGCTGATGACCACAACATCCGTGCCGCGCCGCTTCAACTCTACTGCCGCGCGCAGTCCTGCTGCGCCGCTGCCCACGATCACCGTGCCACAGGCAAAGACGGACACGCGGTGGCCCTGCACCATGACCGAGGACGCAAACTCAGGTTCAGGCACCAGCCGAGGCATGTCCACATCGGTCAGTGCGTTCAGGATGTCTTGCGAAACAGTGTCAGCCATAGGCCATGTCCCCCCCATGCCGTCAGGCGATTGAAACCCAGCGCCCGAGACGAGAGGATTTCATGCAGGCGTCAACAATCTGGCAGATGTGATGCCCAGCCTCGAACGTTGGCCACATCTGTTGACCGGTGGTTATCGAACGGATCACTTCTGCCGCCTCGATGATTTTGGTCTCATTATAGCCAAGCGCGAAATTTGGCAGCGGCAGGAAGGCGCGGAAGGTTTCATTCTCGGGGCCAACATCAATTTCGCGGAACCCCCGACGGCCGTTGGCGTCATCGTTGCTGTAAAACCGCAGACGGTTCACTTCGTCATAGGTGTAAGACAGGCTGCCTTTGGTGCCGTAAACCTCATAGGTTTGCATGAACTTGCGTCCCGTCGCGACCCTGCTGAAATCGATCAGCCCACGGGCTCCATTGGCGAATTTGCACAAGATATTGGTACCATCCGGATTGGTCACATCCGACCATTGCTCATAGCCCGTCAAGGTGGCCTGTTCGCCATAGCCAAGCCCGAAAACCACCGGGCGGCGCGGCGTAACGATAAAGTTGTCCGCGATCAGTTCGCTGACCCGGCCCACCAGAAAATCCATGAAACTGAACACATGCGTGCCCGTATCGCCCACGATCCCGGTCGGGGCCAGATTGCCATCGGCGCGCCACATAAACGGGGCGAGCGGGTCGCCATACATGTCGACATGCTGACAGGCCTTGAACAATTTGATCTCGCCAATCTCGCCGGCAGCGATGATTTGGCGTGCCAGATCATGCACCGGGTTGCGCGGAAACGCATGACCAACGCGGGTGATCAGGCCTTTTGCCGCTGCAATATCCGCCATTTCGCGGGCCTGCTGCGCGGTGTCGGCCAATGGCTTTTCACAATAGACATGCTTGCCAGCCAAAAGGGCGGCCTTTGCCACCTCATAATGCAGACTGTCGGGCAGACAGATGTCGATCAAGTCAACGTCAGGGTCCTGAACCGCCTCACGCCACGACTGCAGAATCTTTGCCCCCGGCGCGCGAAAGCCCAATTCAGCGGCAGCTTTGGGATTATCCTCGACCAAGGCGACAACTTTGGCTGTTCCGCCCGAGGTGCCCAAGAAATGCGGAAAGGTCTGATAGGCCATGGTGTGAACCTTGCCCATCCAGCCCGACGCGCCCAGAACCGCAACTCTGACTTCAGCCATTTCGTCTCCTCCACATTGAAACGTTCCTCACCGAACATGTCCCGTCTTTGCTTGGGTGGGGTTAGATATCTGAGTATGGAACGTTCCATTTTTGCTACTGTAACGTTCCAAGAATGTCAAGAGAGTGAAGTTCGATCTGATGGCCAAGCGATACGACGTCAGCTTTCCCGAGGGGATTTCTTCAACATGTGTCGAACGAACAATGCGTGTTGGCTGCCTCGAGTGCTCGAATACCTCAGGCTGGCTATAGTGAACTGCAATCCTGTTTTTACATGAGGAAGGGATGACACGGATGACCTGTCGTCGACCAACATGAATCGCTTAAGGGCGGTGAGAGTTTTCAGCTAAGAAGGGCCGCTAGCGGACTCGCGAAACCCGGCATCGCCACATGTTGTGCGGCGGACTAGCCGAGACTGTGCAGAATTTTGTGCCCTGGCGCATTTCGTTACGCCATTGGGAAGCGGTCTTCGAACATGATTGCGAATTGACTTTTGACTGCGTGCCATTCGCGCACTGAGCGCTTCCACTCCTGAGAGGT